>ERZ773001.170-NODE-170-length-27809-cov-7.70242_pt1 | contig 27809 bp, 30 predicted proteins | sample MGYA00511673_ERZ773001 | MGnify/ENA primary metagenome ERZ773001 (study PRJEB29015, sample SAMEA2738091) | human oral metagenome | biome: human oral; feature: human-associated habitat; material: saliva | place: China | collected 2162 ... | reverse complement strand
ATATTATAATTATATCAATCGGAGGGTAACAATGGTTTTTGACAAGGTAAGAGACATAATCGTAGATCAGCTTAGTGTAGATGAATCAATGGTAGCAATGGATACAAATTTGATGAAGGACCTTGAGGCTGATTCTCTCGATGCAGTAGAAATTATAATGGCTATCGAGGAAGAATACGGAATCGAAATTCCTGACGAAGAGGCGGAGAAGTTCCAGGTAGTCGGCGATCTAGTAAGATACGTAGAAGAACAGACAGAATAATTTTACCCGCCGTTTATGGCGGGTTTTTTGGCTAAGCAAGGCTAGGCTTTTAAGTTATGTAGAAAGGATTGACCATGAAGAACGCAAAGATTTCAAATGCAGTTATCAACAGATTACCGCGATATAGAAGATATCTTATCGAACTGGAGAAGAAGGGTGTAGAGAAAATCTCATCCAAGGAATTCAGTAATCTCATCGGCTATACTGCCTCACAGATAAGGCAGGATTTGAACAATTTTGGCGGTTTTGGTCAGCAAGGCTACGGATATAGCATAGAGGTGCTAAGAAGCGAAATAGATGCCATTTTGGGACTTGATAAGGAGTACCGCATGGTTATCATAGGTGCTGGTAACCTCGGTAATGCCATCACTAAATATACTCATACGTTTAAGCGTGGCTTCAAGCTTTGCGGTGTTTTTGAGATACGCAAAGATTTGATAGGAAGCGATCTTGATGGAACAGAAATCTACGACTTCGAAAACATAGTTGAATTTGTCGAAAAGGAAAGTATAGATATAGGAATTATCTGCGTAAACCGTGAGAATGCTCAGGAGGTTGCAGATAAGCTTACTTTTGCTGGTGTTAGCGGAATTTGGAATTTTGCGCGCATTGATATTGAGGTGCCAAGACACGTTGCAGTAGAGAACGTGCAGCTTTCAGACAGCCTTCATTCTCTAGCATACCATATGAACGATATCAAGAAGAAGGAAGCAAAGGAAGCTAGCAAGAATAATAAGTAAAAAAATAGAGGTTGTCGTAAGACAACCTCATTTTGGATTGCGTGTAACTACTCAGCAGCTGGAGCGTCTACAGGGCAAACCTCAGCGCATGTTCCGCAATCGATGCACTTATCTCCATCGATCTCGTACTGGCTGCTGCCTTCTGTGATAGCTTCTACTGGGCAATCTGCTGCACAAGCACCACAGCTGATGCAAGCATCTGAAATTTTGTAAGCCATTATTAAATCCTCCTTAAATATCTCTACAATTCATAAGTATTATAACAGAAGGACATAAATAAGTAAAGATGAAAGTTTACTCTTTGACAGGAAAAAGTGGAACAGGGAAATCCTATCAGGCACAGGCTCTGTGTATGGAAAAGGGAATCTCTGCAATAATAGATGACGGGCTATTCATTTACAAAGATAGCGTTGTTTGTGGTGTATCAGCAAAGCGCCAGAGTACAAGGGTTGGTGCCATTAAGACTGCTCTTTTTAAGAACGATGAAATAGCTGAGGAAACAAAGAAAAAGATAAGAAAAATCTCTCCTAAGAATATTTTGATACTAGGAACCTCAGACAATATGGTAGATAAGATTGTAGCAAGGCTTGAGCTTCCAGAAGTCAGCGAGAGAATATACATAGAGGATATTACGACAGCGGATGAGAGAAAGACTGCAAAGAAGCAGAGACTTGTCGAAGGAAAGCATGTAATTCCCGTACCTACACTTCAGCTCAAGAGAGACTTTGCAGGCTACTTCCTAGATCCTATGAAGCTTTGGAGAAGTGCAAGAGGCGTAACAGAAAAATTCGTAGAAGGAAATCGCATGGGTGAGGGAAGGCTGGTAAATAAGTCAGTAGTAAGACCTACCTTCAGTTATCTAGGCGAGTTCTTTATATCAGATAAGGTGCTAACAGATATCGCAGAGTGCGTGGGATTAGCTACGGACGGAGTTGCATCGGTTGACTGGGTGTTTGAAAATACTGAGCCTGATAACCTGAGCCTCAGTGCTTCAATTAAGGTACAGAGCGGAATGTCTGCTTTTGATATAGCGCAAAGATACCAAAAAAATCTTGTAAAAGAGGTGGAAGCAATGACAGCTTTTAATGTAGTCAGAGCAGATGTAAAGGTAAATGAAATAGTTTAGGAGATATATATGAAAAGCTTTGACATAAAGGTACGAGATTTTGATCTGGACCACATATTTGACTGTGGGCAGTGCTTCAGATGGAGAAAACAGGCGGATGGCTCGTACACAGGCACAGCGCATGATCGCATAGTTAATATGAGCTTTGAGGAAGGTTCATCAAAATTTGATGGAAGACTAACAATAACAAATCTCGGCAAGCACGCAGATGATGACCTAGAAAAAATCTGGATTCCTTATCTTGACCTAGAGAGGGACTACGGAGAAATAAAATCTACGTTATCAAAGAATGACAAGGTCATTCGCGATGCAATAAGCTATGGAGCAGGAATTAGAATTTTAAAGCAAGATCTTTGGGAGACTATAGTTTCTTTTATAATTTCGCAGAATAACAATATTCCAAGAATCAAAGGATGCATAGAAAATCTCTCAAGAGAGTTCGGTGAGAGAATTGAGGCTGATGATACATCTTGGTTAAATGATGATACTGAAAGAGTAGCAAAGTTAGAAAACTACGCGATTCCAAGTCCTGAAAAACTTGCTTCATTGACTCAGGATGATCTTGCTAGCATAAAGTTAGGGTATAGATCAAGATATTTGATTGAGAGTGCAAAGACCGTATGCGAAAAAGGACTACCTACTAACTTTGAGCAGCTCAGTGAGCTATGTGGTGTTGGACCTAAGGTTGCAAACTGTATAAGGCTTTTTGGAATGAATGAAACTGACAGCTTCCCTATAGATGTATGGGTTAAGAGAGTTATGGCAAGGCTTTATGGATTTGAGGAAAACAATATCAAAGGTATGGAAAGCTTTGCAGGAGAAAAGTTTGGAAAACTATCTGGTTTTGCACAGCAATACCTGTTTTATTACATCAGAAATCTCGACGCGAAATAGCAGTAGAACTATCAAATTTGGGTATAATTTTAAATGTAGTGCAATTGTGTATTTAAGCCTAAAATACTAAAAAAATATTGACATTATATGGGGAAAGTCATACAATAAACTACAGTTAGCACTCTGACGGTTCAAGTGCTAAAGATTGAATAAACCTTAGATTTTACATAAATACAGGAGGTAAGTGATGAGTGTAGGAATTAAGCCGCTAGGCACAAGAGTTTTGATTAAGAAACTCGAGGCAGAGGAGAAGACTTCAGGTGGAATCATTTTGACAAGCGCAGCTAAGGAGCAGCCACAGATGGCTGAGGTTTTAGAGGTAGGTCCTGGAACTAAGGATGAGCCAATGGAACTCAAGGCTGGGGATAAAGTTATCTTTGCGAAGTATGCAGGTACAGATGTTAAGTTTGATGGTCAAGAGTACACTCTTATGAACCAGTCAGACATTTTAGCAATCGTAAAATAATTGATAAGTATAGGAGTAGAATATGGCAAAGGATATTTTTTATGGTGAAGAGGTCAGAAGAAAACTTCAGGCTGGCGTCGATAAATTAGCAAACACAGTTAAGATTACACTAGGACCTAAGGGCAGAAACGTTCTTATTAACAAGTCTTTTGGTTCACCGCTCATTACAAATGATGGTGTAACAATTGCTAGAGATATAGACCTAGAGGATGGCACAGAGAACATGGGGGCTCAGCTAGTTAAGGAAGTCGCTACTAAGACAAACGATATTGCTGGTGACGGAACAACTACAGCTACTCTTTTAGCACAGATCATTATTAGAGAAGGATTCAAGAATGTAGCAGCAGGTGCAAACCCAATGGTCCTAAGAAAGGGAATCGAGGGTGCAGTTGCAAAGGCTGTTGAGAATATCGAGGCTAATGCAAAGAAGGTTGAGACTAAGGAGAGCATAGCTCAGGTAGCCTCAGTTTCAGCTGCTGATGAGAAAATCGGTGATCTTATCGCAGAAGCTATGGAGAAGGTTGGTAAGGACGGTGTTATCACAGTTGAGGAGTCAAGATCACTTGGAACTAGCCTTGACGTTGTAGAGGGTATGCAGTTTGATAGAGGATATCTATCAGCTTACATGGTTACAGATTCAGACAAGATGGAGGCTGTAATCGAGAACCCTTACATCCTTCTTACAGATAAGAAGATTTCAAATATCCAGGAGCTACTTCCACTGCTAGAGCAGGTAGTTAAGCAGGGAAGAAAGCTTATGATCATAGCTGAGGACGTTGAGGGTGAGGCTCTTGCAACACTAGTTATCAACAAGCTCAAGGGAATCATCGATGTGCTTGCAGTTAAGGCTCCAGGCTTCGGTGACAGAAGAAAGGCTATGATGGAGGATATCGCTATCCTAACAGGCGGTACAGTTGTAAGTGAAGAGGTTGGTTATGACCTTAAGGAAGCTACACTTGACCTTCTTGGAACAGCAACAACTGTAAAGGTTGATAAGGATAAGACAGTTATCGTTGGAGGTAACGGCGATAAGGAAGAAATCGCAGCTCGTATTGCATCAATCAAGAAGCTTATTGAGGAGAGCGATTCAGAATTCGATAAGGAGAAGCTACAGGAGAGACTTGCTAAGCTTTCAGGTGGTGTTGCAGTTGTTAAGGTTGGTGCGGCTACAGAGACAGAGCTAAAGGAAAGAAAGCTCAGAATCGAAGATGCGCTTAACGCAACTAAGGCTGCTGTTGAAGAGGGTATCGTAGCTGGTGGTGGTACTGCGCTTGCAGACACAATTCCAGCAGTTGGTGAATACGCTGAGACACTAGAGGGCGACGAGAGAACAGGTGCGAGAATTATTGTAAGAGCTCTTGAGGAGCCTGTTAGACAGATAGCTGAGAACGCTGGCTTTGAGGGTAGCGTAGTTATCGCAGCTGTAATGGCTGAGAAGGTAGGCGTAGGATTTAACGCAGCTACTGAGAAGTATGTGGATATGATTGCAGATGGAATCGTCGACCCAGCTAAGGTAACAAGATCTGCACTTCAGAACGCTGCTTCAGCTTCAGCTATGCTTCTCACAACAGAGGCCGGTATTGTAGATATCAAGGAGGATAATGATCCAGCAGCTATGGCACCAGGTATGGGTGGCATGGGCATGATGTAATACCAGGCTATTTAAGCCAGATAGCAAAGTGAATTATAGGGGCCAAATTCCGAATCTATCGGAGTTTGGCTCTGTTTGTTTTTTGAACTTTTTTTCTAATTTTATGAAGTGTATTTTTGTTTTAGAATCCTTGTTTTTATAGTTTTTTGATGATACGATATAACCATGAGTAGGGAAGCTTTTAAGACAATTTTACTGCGCACATTGCCGATAATGACAGGCTATGTGGTATTGGGAATAGGCTTTGGAATTATGCTCAATCAAGCTGGTTACGGCGTTGGATGGGCTATTTTGATGTGCCTTGTTGTATTTTCTGGAACCATGCAGTATGTGGGCGTTGGCCTTATGGCTAGCGGTGCTTCTATTTTGACTACTCTCATCATGTCTCTTGCTATCAATGCAAGATATTTGTTTTATGGGCTTTCTTTGATTGAAAAATACCGCGGAAGCGGATGGAAGAAGCCGTATCTGATTTTTTCTATAACAGATGAGACCTTTGCGATTTTGTGCTCAAGCACGGTTCCGCATGGGATGAAGCCTCATAACTATTATTTTTCAGTATCGCTTTTAAATCACATTTATTGGATATTTGGATGCGCTGTAGGCACTATGATAAACACTGGATTTAAGCTTGAGCTTAAGGGCGTTGACTTTGCGCTGACGGCTTTGATTATATCTATTTTTGTTGATCAGTGGAGAAGCTGCAAAAAGCATCTTCCTGCGATTTTAGGTGTTACGATTACAATTGTCTGTCTATGCGTATTCGGGAGGGAGAACTTCCTTCTTCCTGCATTACTTATTTCAGTTGCAGCTTTGCTAGCGGGAAGGCGGTGGATAGATGAACATTGATCTTTATTCACTGGCACTTGTATCCGTTATGGCCTTTGCACTTTTATTTCTAAGAGTATTTCCGTTTCTGGTTTTCAGGGGCAAGGACACACCTGTGCTCGTTGAGTATCTTGGCAAGTATTTGCCTTATGCGATAATGGGAATGATGGTGGTCTACTGTCTTAAGGAGACGAAAATCATGGGACCCTTCCATGGAATTCCTGAGCTAATAGCCATAATCGTAACCGTGGCGATGCAGCTTTGGAAGAAGAATAGCTTGCTAGCGATAGTGTTTGGAACAGGGACTTATGTGATACTTGTAAACTATGTGTTTATTTAAGTTGACTTTTATATTTATTGGGTAATTAGATTCAAGGGGAGGATATCATGAAAAAACAAGAAAAGACTAATGTGATGAGAATTCTCGACCAAAAGAAGATAGATTATATCAGTCACAGCTATGAGGGAACTGGAGCCGTAAGCGGAGTTGAAGTCGCTGAGGCACTAGGGCAGAACCCTGATTTTGTTTTCAAGACTCTTGTAACTGAAGGGAAAAGCAAGGAGCATTATGTTTTTGTTATACCTGTAGCTTCAGAGCTAGACCTTAAGAAGGCGGCCCATGCAGTAGGTGAAAAGAGCGTTTCTATGACAAAATCAAAGGAGTTACTCCCACTCACAGGATATATTCACGGGGGCTGCTCGCCTATAGGAATGAAGAAATTTTTCAAAACTGTCATAGATGAAAGTGCACTTGGATGTGAGAAGATAGTTTTCAGTGCTGGCAAAATTGGGTATCAAGTAGAGATGAGCCTAGATGAGCTTTCCAAGGTGATTGCTTTCAGCACGGCAGATATAAAGGAAAATTAGGATGAAGAAACATAAGAATTTGATTATAAGTTCGCTTCTTGTGTGTTGTTCACTTGCTATGATATATGCAGGTGTGATGCGCGACGAGCATCTTTCAGTTTTACAAAAGGCGGGACAGATATGTCTTGAATGCATAGGTATTGGATAATGAGACTTTTTAATAGGGTAAATTACTTTTCAAAAGGCAGAGTAGGAAGGTCTGAAACCAAAAGAACTCTGCTTCAATTTGTTTTTGCCGCTATGGCAAATCCACATTTTAAGGGATTTTTAGATGGAAGAATATATAATGGAAGCAGTAAGGCTGTTTGCGTTCCGGGGCTAAACTGTTACTCTTGCCCTGCTGCTGCGGGTGCCTGTCCTATAGGCTCTCTTCAGGCCATCATAGGCTCGCCAAAGTATACGGTCTCACTTTATGTTATGGGACTTTTGATGCTATTTGGCACGCTTTTGGGCAGACTGGTATGTGGTTTTCTCTGTGTCTTTGGACTTGTGCAGGATCTACTTTTTAAGATTCCAACGCCAAAGTTTAAGCTGAGTAAGGCAGTTGATTCCAAACTTAGATACCTTAAATATGTGGTTTTGATTGTAATGGTAATCGCACTTCCGATGTTTTTGACAAACAGGATTGGAATAGCTCCACCATATTTTTGCAAGTATCTATGTCCTGCGGGAACACTAGAGGCAGCATTTCCACTCCTTGCAAAGAATCCATTTTTGAGAGAAACCATAGGGCATATTTTCTTTATAAAGCTATCTATTTTGATAGTTGTAGTTCTATCATCAATATTTGTTTATCGTCCGTTTTGCAAGTATCTTTGTCCGCTTGGCGCGATTTACGGCCTGTTCAACAAGCTAGGCATATTCAGACTTGAATTTGAGAAGTCAAAATGTGTAGACTGCGGTCTCTGTGAAAAGAGCTGTAAGATGGATATAGATGTGAGAAATAAGCTTAATTCAGCAGAGTGTATAAGGTGCGGCGCCTGCATCAAGGCATGCAATCACGGAGCGCTTGATTCACTTATAGGGCTAAAGACAAAAGGAAGTTTTGTAAATAAAAGTGAGAAAAGCTCATAATATGGGTAAAGGTAATAAAAAGAGGAAAGGGAGCAGCAGATGCTGCGCTAAGGTATATTGATGAATAAGAAAAAAGTTTTAGTGCTTTTAGCTACACTAGTAATCTCGACAGCTTTGGCAGCCTGTGGAAACAGCGATGGTGGTTACACTACAGGAGATAATAGCAAGGATGGCAGAAGTCAGGTATCACAGGGTGAGCTACAGAGCATTCCTGATTTCTCAGCTGAAGATATAGAGGGAAACAAAGTAGATAACAGCATTTTTAAGGAGAATAAAGTAACTCTTGTAAATGTTTGGGCAACATGGTGTGGACCTTGTGTAAACGAGCTTCCAGAGATTCAGAAGGTTTATTCTGAACTTAAGGATCAAGGTATAGGAGTTGTTGGTATAGTAGCTGATGGTAATGATGCTAAGGATACAGCAAAGGAACTTATTGAACTTGATAGCCTAACATATAAGATAATTATTCCTGATTCTAATCTTGAAAAAAAATTGATATCAACACTTAGAGGATTTCCAACAAGCTATGTAGTTGATAGTGAAGGCAAAATATTAGGCATGAAGCTTGGAGGAATGAACGCAGAAGGTTTTAAGGCGTTTATAGAGCAGTACGCAAAATAAAAAAAAACAGAGCTATATGCGTGAATATAGCTCTTTTAAAATTTTTGGTGTTTAAAGCTCCTTGACTCCGCTGAGCTTTTCGCCGTAGATATCCTTGAACTCGTTCATATCAACCTTTTCTCCTGAGTTTCTCTTCTCAAGAGCATTGCAAATTCTGTTATATGAGCTCTTGTTTATCGGATGTCTTAGGAATACTAGGCTTACCGCTATGAATATGAGACCTGGAATAATGGTTGAGCAGTAACCAATCCAGCGAACTGTTAGCTCGCTTTGCACCGTAAGCTCATCCTTGAAATTTGCAAACTGAAGTATAAAGCCAAGAAACTGGGTTCCTATAGCGCTTGCAAGTGACTCTGAGAGAGCTTGAGTGGAGATAACCTGACCGGAATGATGACTTCCTGAAGCAAGTGCTTCTGCCTCACAAACATCGTAGAGCATGGAAGGCATGAGCTGCCAGTAGCAGATGTTTGCAATAGTGTAGAAAACGCACATGATGCAGCATGCAGCAAAGCTCCTTATATCTAGGATTCCCATGATGATAAGAAGCGTGCCGGAGGTGAATATCCCTATCCTGAAAACTCTAGTCTTATCACTTTTGGCAGAAAGCTTTGATATCAAAGGTGCAATAAGTGCACCAGAAATTGCAATCACAACTAGCGCAAGTGATGATTTAGTAGCACTTAAACCAAGCCTGTAGTTAAAGTTATAGACAATTACAGAGCAGAAGAAAATATCAGCAATAAGATATAGCATGCTTGCTGAAACTATGAATTTAGCAGGCTTTAGCTTGATTATCTCAAGGTATTCCTTGAACATGGCCGTGATTTTCTTTGCAGTAAAAATCCTCTCGCGATGAGGATTCTTCTTGAAATTAGGATTATCGCTTATTTTGATACTAAATGCGCAGTAGAGCAGGGCTATGCAGCAGAGTACGCCTATCAAAGTGCCCACGGCTGACCAAGCATGAGTTTTACTAAGTCCCAAATCCATGAAAGCTGAAACGAGAAATACCGGCATTATCATACCTATGACCATGCCAAACTGATTTCCGACATATGCGTAGGAACGAAGTTCGGTTCTCTCGTCGTAATCGTCGGTAAGCTCAGAACCCCAAGCAATATATGGAACGAAGAACATCGAAAAAGTCTGCCAGCAGAGCAGTGTCATTATCATGTAATATATAAACTTCGCATGTGTATTAAAATCAAATGCAGTAAATAATAGGGAAACTGTAACAGCAAGCGGAATTGCTGCTATAATAAGAAAAGGTTTGCGTTTTCCGTACTTAGTATCTATGTTATCGGAAACAAATCCTGTAATAGGACCGCAAAAGGCCTCCCAAATTGGACCAGCAGCTGCGATGGTACCAGCAAAAGCTGGCTCTATACCTGCTACTGATGTCAAGAAAAATAATAGATAGGTGCCTATCAAAGTATATATAGCATGGTCTGCGGCACCGCCGATTCCATAGGAAAATTTGGTATGGAATCCAAGTTTCATTCTAACACCTCCTAAAGCCTTATGATAAAATTATAACATCATATTGAAGCTTTATCAAAGAGCAAGAAAGCCTAATGTAAAGACGCCAAAAGCTCGCAGATGCGGCAAAGGAAATCCAAGATGCAAGATAAACAAAAAATAGATAAGTTCATAGATATTAGAGCAAGGCTATCAAAGAATGCCATTACGGCTATGGAAAGGCTTGAGCAAGCCGGTTACGAGGCCTATATAGTTGGCGGCAGCCTTAGGGATATCCTCATGGATAGGAATGTTCACGACTTTGATATAACAAGCTCAGCAAAACCTAAGGAGGTAATGGAGGTATTTTCAGATTTCAAGGTGATACCGACAGGGCTTAAGCATGGGACAGTAACCGTTTTGATAGAAGATGAACCGGTAGAGATAACAACATTTCGTAGCGAATCAGGATACTCAGACGGAAGACACCCTGACAGCGTGAGCTTTGCCAAAAGTGTAGAAGATGATCTGGGGCGCAGGGATTTTACAATGAATGCCATGGCTTGCAGAATAAACGGAGATATCGTCGATTTATTTGGCGGACAGAACGATATAGCAAATAAACTGATTAGAACGGTTGGCGATGCTAAGGAGAGATTTTCTGAGGATGGGCTTAGAATTCTCAGAGCAATAAGATTTGCTGCTGTGCTGGGTTTTGAAGTTGAAACTGACACAAAAGATGCCATACACCAGATGGGCTATATGATAGAAAAGGTGAGCGAGGAGCGCATAATATCAGAGTTTAATAAGATTATGCTTTCGGAAAAGCCAAGCACATACCTTAGGGAATACAAGGATATTATTTGTATTTTCATACCCGAACTTGAGGCTTGTATAGGCTTTGATCAGAAAAACCACCATCATGTCTACGATGTGTTTGAACATACGCTTAGAGTAGTGGATAATACGCCACCAAAGCTAAGTCTTAGACTTGCTGCTTTGTTTCACGATATATCAAAACCTATATGCTTTGAAATCGGAAGCGATGGTGAAGGACACTTTTACGGACATGCGAGCAAAAGTGCTGAGATGGCAGAGAATATATTGAGGCGACTAAAATACGATAATGTAACAATTACAGATGTTTGTCAGCTAGTAAAATACCATGACCACCAGATAGAAAACAGCGATAAGATAATCAAAAGGATGCTTAGAAGACTGGGTGAGAAAGGCTTCTTTGACCTACTGGATTTGAAGAGGGCGGATAATCTTGGACAGTCAGAAGAGTTTAGATACAGGCAGGATATCTTGCAGGAGCTCGAAAACAGTGCAAGGAGAATACTTGACGAAAAGGCCTGTTTTTCAATAAAAGATATGGCTATCAATGGAAGTGATTTGATTAAACTAGGTATGGTGCAGGGACCAAAGATTGGCGAGGTGCTTGAGACGCTTTTGGATAAGGTGATTTCGGGAGAGATTAAAAATGATAGACAGGAACTTATTGCTTGCTTAAAAGACTCAGGTGCGATAGAATAGAAGCCTTACAAGGCTTTGCAATAAAAGCCAGTCGCCTAAGCTACATCAAAAACGTAAGATGCCACATAACAGGTATGTGGCACTTTGTATGACTTATATTATTTATTAAGGAGTGTACTTGTCACTTAGACTTGAAACATTCTATAAATAGTATACAATATTATAAGCATTAGTAAAACGCAAGATTATTATATTTTTGATGAGTAATACTAATCATCAAAGTTACATAGGAGGAAAAATGATAACAGGAAAGCAGAGAAGCAAGCTAAAGTCCATAGCAAACGGACTTAATGCAACAGCTAGCATAGGTAAGAGCGGAGTTACTGATAATGTAATCAAGGCAATAGACGACTACCTAGCTGCAAACGAGATAATAAAGGTTTCTATTCAGGAGGGGGCTGAGCTAGACCCTAAAGTGGTATGTAATGATTTGGCTGAGAAACTTAACGCAGAATTCGTTCAGGCCATAGGAAGAAAATTCGTCCTATATAGAAGAGCAAGGGATAAAGATAAAAGAAAAATTGTACTTTAGGTTAAAAATCTTACGATATTTTTAACATAGTTTTAACATAATTTTAAACATCAGCCTAGAACCCTTTTAAGGGGATTTTTTGTGATATACTAGGTACAAGCTAATATGGAAAATAGTTTTGAGATATTGGAGACGATATGCTGATTTTAGATAAAATACGCAGACATGTTAATAACACGCCAGATGCACTTGTAATGATTTCCGCAGGACAGAGCATGACCTATGCTGAGCTTTGGGAAAAGTCGGGTAGGCTTGCGGCAGAGATAGAGAATATACAAGGAAGTGACAAGGCTCCAGTTATGGTCTTTGGGCACAAGGATCCTTTGATGCTAATCTCATTTATTGCATGCGCAAGATCAGGAAGAGCATACTGCCCAGTTGATATCTCAACTCCAGTGCAGAGGGTTTCAGATATAGCTGAGGCTATCGATAAGCCGCTAGTTCTTGCAGTAGAGCAGGGACACTGCCTAGAAGGTAAGGCCAAGATAATAGAAAGAGATGAGATTAATCAGCTAGTGGACGATGCGAACTTAGAGATTGCAGAAGAGCTAGAAGTCTCAGATGAAGATACATACTACATAATATTCACCTCAGGAAGTACCGGAAAACCTAAGGGCGTTGAAATTTCATGTGGAGCACTTAGTAGGTTCACAGACTGGTCAGCAGGCCTAGGCGGAAGTGAAGCGGATAAGCAGGGAGCTAGATTCCTAAATCAGGCACCTTTCTCATTTGACCTTTCGGTTATGGATGTATATACAGCACTTGCTACGGGCGGATGTATTTTCTGCTTAGATAAGAAATTGCAGCTATCAATGGCCGATCTGCTAGCCGAGCTAGGCAAGAGCAAGGTTAAATACTGGGTATCAACACCGTCATTTGCCGACATGTGTCTCGCAGATAGAAGCTTTGATGAAAATCTAATTCCTGAGCTAGAAAACTTCCTGTTCTGTGGTGAAAAGCTCACAAATAGAACTGCCGAAAAGCTGATGGAGAGATTTCCAAAAGCAAAGGTAATAAATACTTACGGACCTACGGAGTCAACGGTAGCTGTAACTGATGTAGAAATCAGTAAAGAAATGGCAGCTTCTGAGAAAGATTTACCTATAGGTAGATGCAAGCCTGGCACTGAGATTCTTATAGACGAGAATAACGGAGAAATAATAATCAAAGGCAATACAGTAAGCAAGGGCTACTTTAGAGATGCTGAAAAGACGGCGAAGGCCTTCTTTGTTGCAGAGGATGGGGAGCGTTGCTACAGGACTGGAGATGCGGGACATTTTGAAGGGGATATGCTCTATTACGGAGGACGAATAGATCTTCAGGTTAAACTCCATGGCTACAGAATTGAGCTTGGAGATATAGAGAGCAATCTGGTCAAAATGGAAGAAATAGAATCTGCCGTAGTTGTTCCAAAGATGCAGGACGGTAAGGTGAAATACCTGCAGGGCTACATTGTGAGCCACTTTGATGACAAGTCAAATGCACAGGTTAAGAACATAAAGGCTTTTCTAAAGCAGTTCCTACCAGAATATATGGTACCTAAGAGAATCATATTTATCGACAATATGCCTCTTACTGCAAACGGAAAGGCTGACCGCAAGAAACTAACTGATCTTATGGAGGGAAGAAGCTAATGTCATTATTTGGGGGATCGTACTTCTTCTACATAACAATAATGCTGGCGATACCGACGATTGTACTCGGATGCCTAGGAAAGAACCAGAAATACTACGGATTCCTAGTCAGCCTCCTGATGGTTTATATGACCATGAAGGACTCACCGGTTGCAATAGCATACATGGCTGCCTACTGCGTATTAGAGCTGATGATAGTAAAGGGCTACCAAATGATATGCACGCGCGGAGTAAAGAGCAATAAGTTATATTATCTGTTTATAACACTTTCTTTGATGCCGCTAGTAATCTGGAAGATTACCTCATTTACGGGTGTAGGCAAGGGCATATTTGCCTTTATCGGTATATCGTATATGAGCTTTAAGTCCATACAGATGATAATCGAAATTCACGATGGACTTATCAAAGAAGTAAGCGCATTTGAGTTCCTATACTTTTTGATCTTCTTCCCAAGCTTGCTATCGGGTCCTATAGAAAGAAGTAGGGACTTCCACAGAGATCTCACTGAGGTTCCAGGAAGGGAATCATACATTGAGATGGTGGGAGATGGACTTATGAAGGTCTGTCTAGGAATGGTATATAAGTTTGTGCTAGCAGCTGGACTATATCAGGCACTTATATGGCTAGGCAGAGGAGATAGAATACCTAATCTAATCGTTTACATGTACTCATATGGTGGATTTCTGTTCTTCGACTTTGCGGGATACAGCTTGATGGCTGTCGGCATAGGATATATCTTCGGAGTAAAGCTACCAGACAACTTCCGCAAGCCGTTTATAGCAACAGATATGAAGGATTTCTGGGATAGATGGCACATAAGTCTTTCATACTGGTTTAGAGACTTCATCTTCTCCAGATTCATGATGAAGGCTATCAAGGGCAAATGGTTTAAGAGCAGGCTCACAGGTGCATCAGTTGGCTTTATAATAAACATGGGAATAATGGGTGTCTGGCACGGACTAGATTCACAGTACATAATATACGGTCTGTACCACGGCATACTTTTATCGATTACTGAGGTATACCAGAAGAAATCCAAGTTCCATAAGAAGCATAAGAAAAACAAGTTATACAAGTTCGTAAGCTGGTTTATAACATTGAACCTAGTAATGTTCGGATTCCTGATCTTCTCAGGAAGACTTAATCAGCTATTTATGAATCCGCAATAGTTATAAATTTGATTTATAGAGAGGTAAAAAAATGGAAGAGAAAGTTTTAGATTTACTAGTTGATCTTTGTGGAGATGAAATCGTAAGAGAAAATCCAGATATCAATCTACTTGATGAGGAGCTTATCGACTCACTAGATTACACAGAGCTTTTAGTTAACATCGAGGAAGCATTTGGCATCGTAATGTCACCATCTGAGTTCACAAGAGAGCAGATGGATACACCAGCAAAAATTATTGAGCAGGTTAGAGCGAGACTTAAATAATGAAAAAAATTAAAGCATTTTTCATTGCACTGGCAAGCTTTGCCGTAGTAGTACTGATACTGCACTTCACTCTCGCAAGAAGTTTAAGTAACAATAAAGGTTTCGGTACTTGGGTAAACTTGTACAAGGATTTATCATACAGTGCAATTTCAGACAACATAGGTGAGGATACCGTAATGATGATGGGATCCTCTGAATTCCAACACGGAAGAAATAGCAAATACCATCCGACTAAACTTTTTAGAAAGATGGGTGTAGATGTAATGTGTATAGGCGCTGCCTACAACCAGAGTCTATCTCATGCTATTACGCTTGGCTCCGTATCGGAAAAGATGAAGGGTCACAAGGTTGTTCTGCTTCTGTCACCAGCATGGTTTGATAATCAGGGTGTTAAGAAGGATGCATTCTCCGTCAGGTTTTCAGAGACGCAGTTTATCGCTTTGATGCAGAATCCTAAGCTATCTAAGGATCTTAAGAGAAAGATTGCTAACAGAACGATAGAGCTTCTAGAAAACGATAAGGGCACTCGTGCAAATGTCGAGATGTACGCAAACTACTATATTGATGGCAAGCTAGGTCCAGTAAATAAAGCGTATATCAAAATGAGAGAGGGTTTTCTTAACGAGAGAGAGCGCATAAATATCAACAGCATGTGGAGGCTCAAAGGCCAAAAGGAATACGAGCAGTTCATGAAGAATGTTGATGGTAAGGCCCCAAACTGGGAAGAGTACAAGGAGCAGGCAGATGCACAGTACTTTAAGAAGGCGACAAACAACCCTTACGGAATAATCAACAGCACTTATAATAAGAAGTTTGCTCATATCGACAAAAGTGGCAAGAACAAAATGAAGGAAAGGCAGTTCCGAAAGGACTCGCCCGAATACAAGGATCTTGAGCTTTTTCTCGAGGTCTGCAAGGAATCGGATATAGACGTAATGCTTGTTCTGCTTCCAATCAACGGCAAATGGTATGACCACCTGGGCTTTAGCAAAGAAGCTAGAAGCGTACTCCCGGGTCAGATTAAAGAAGTTGCTGACAAATATGATGTAAAATGGTATAGTTTTTATAACGAGGATTATACAGCAGGATTCTTACAGGACGTGTTCCACCCTGCTGGGAAAGGATGGACTGAGATTAATGAAAGGGCTTACAAATTTTTTACAGAAAAAAGCAGTAGCAATCAAAAATAAGGCATCGAAGAACTATCTGATGTATGCAGGAATCTTCTTCGGAATCATGGTAGGGCTTTACCTGTACATGATATTTGCAGGCATGGCTAAGGCTCCTAATTTCACATACTCTGAGTTCTAATAAATTTGCTTTTAAACCGACATCGCTTGATGCCGGTTTTTTCAAAATACGATGTTAAGGGAGAAGAAAAATGAAATCTAAGTATGCAAAGCGCTTGATATTCCTAGTGACTTTGGTGGTTATTTTGCTCGTCTGTATATTTGCTTTATCTAAGGCACAAAAGGATACGAGTAAGAAAAAGACAGAAGAACCCAAGCAGAGCGCTTCAACATCAAATACAATTGAAAGCAGCGATTTCAAGTTAAGCGAAAAGGAACTTTTAAAGAAGTATCCTGAGTCTGCTAACCTTTTGATAGGTCTAAAGGGAAGCGAAGTGACCCTTGTCAAAGAGGGAGAGGAATACATCGAGCCAGGCGCCTATGCTTTAGATGACAGAGTGGGTGCGGTAACAAATATTAAAATTAAGGGGAAGGTCGACACCTCAAAGCCGGGCGAATACAAGCTAGAGTACATTGCTAAGTACGACAAAGCGGCAAGTAAAGCTACACGTACGGTTAAGGTTATCAAGGCAGATAAATTTGATGCAAATAGTAGCGGGATTCCTGTTTTGATGTACCACTATGTTTTCTCTGAGGATGACGCACCAAGCAAGCTGGATTCAAACTTTATCCTTGATTCGGATCTAGAAAAACAGCTTAAGTGGTTAAAAGATAATGACTACTATTACCCAAGCTTTGCAGAGCTTTCAGCCTATATAGATGGTAAGCATTCACTACCAAAGAAAAGTGTGATTTTGACCTTTGATGATGGACAGGTTGGCTTTTTAAACTACGGCATTCCGCTACTTAACAAGTACAAGGTCCCAGCGACAGGCTTCCTTATTGGAACCAGATATGGTCCTGATATTGTCAAAGCTGACCGCAGCAAATACGTGTGCTACCAGTCGCATTCCTACGACATGCACAGAGCTGGTGGAAATATCGGACACGGCGGAAGAATAAGCGCGATGACTCTTGAGGAAATAGAGGAAGATCTAAATATGGCAATCGCCATGGTCGGAAACAAGGATGCATTTGCATATCCTTACGGTGATGTTACAGAGGATGGGAAAAAGGCTATAGAAAACTGTGGCATTGACTGTGCATTTACAACCCAGTACGGCAAGGTCGAAAAGGGAGACGATAAGACAGAGCTTCCTAGAATAAGAGTCTTGGGTCAGGCTGGTCTAGAGGGCTTTATTTCATCTATCAAATAGCATTGGAATTTTGATGCACAAAACCTGATAGTAATATGATTTTCGAAAAAGGATTTGTTTAATACTACTAAATTATTTGGTGTACTTTGTTGGTTGTAAACACATAAATCTAAGCGTTAAAAAATAATGAAAAAAACGCCTAGATTTGAGTAAAAAGTCATTGTAAGAGCAAGCAAAAAGGTATAAAATAGTCTGCAAAAGTAAAATTATGTTAGTATTAGGTGAGAGTGTTTTATATATAGATAGAGAGGAGATTCAAGCATGGCGCAGTTTATCGATGAACCATCAAGAACGTTTAATGAGTACCTTTTGATTCCTGGCTTTACAAGCAAGGATTGTACTCCAGAAAATGTTGATTTATCAACACCAGTAGTTAAGTATAAGGTAGGGGAAAAGCCATCGATACGTGCAAACATTCCTCTAGTTTCAGCGGTAATGCAGGCAGTATCAAATGACACTATGGCAGTTGCGCTTGCTAAGGAAGGTGGAATCTCTTTCATATTCGGCTCACAGTCAATCGAGAATCAGGCCGAGATGATTCGCAAGGTTAAGTCATATAAGGCCGGATTTGTAAGAAGCGACAGCAATCTTCGTCCAGACCAGACTCTTGCAGATGTTCTTGCTCTTAAGCAGGAGAGAGGTCACTCAACAATCGCTATCACAGAGGATGGAACTCCTTCAGGTAAGATTGTTGGTCTTGTTACAAGCCGTGACTACAGAGTTAGCAGACTTGACAAGAGCACTAAGATTAGCGAATTCATGACTCCATTTGAGAAGCTAATTTTCGCTAAGGACGGAGTGACTCTATCAGAGGCTAATGATATTTTATGGGAGAACAAGCTAAACGCTCTTCCTATTATAGACGAAAATCAGAGACTTACACACTTCGTATTCAGAAAGGACTACGACAGCCATAAGTCAAATCCTAACGAGCTTTTGGATGACCATAAGCGTTACATAGTAGGTGCTGGTATCAACAGCCGTGACTATGCAGAGCGTGTTCCTAAGCTTATCGAAGCTGGTGTAGATATTCTTTGTATCGACTCATCTGAGGGATATTCAGAATATCAGAAGGATACTATCGGCTGGATTCGTGAGAACTACGGAGATACAGTTAAGGTAGGTGCCGGAAATGTTGTCGATGCAGAAGGTTTCAGATATCTAGCAGATGCTGGTGCTGACTTTGTTAAGATTGGTATCGGTGGTGGATCAATCTGTATCACAAGAGAGCAAAAGGGTATCGGCAGAGGTCAGGCTTCAGCGGTAATCGAGGTTGCCAGAGCTCGTGACGAGTATATGAAGGAGACAGGAATATACATCCCAATTTGTTCAGATGGCGGTATTGTTTACGATTACCACATGACACTTGCGCTTGCAATGGGAGCTGATTTCATCATGCTTGGTAGATACTTTGCAAGATTTGATGAATCGCCAACAAGCGTACTCAACATAAACGGAAACTACGTTAAGGAGTACTGGGGTGAGGGCTCAAACCGTGCAAGAAACTGGCAGAGATATGACCTAGGTAGTGAGAACACCGACAATAAGATGAAGTTTGAGGAAGGCGTTGATTCATACGTTCCATATGCTGGATCACTTCACGACAATGTAATGCTTTCGCTAAACAAGGTGAAATCTACAATGTGCAACTGCGGTTCGCTCAGCATACATGAGCTGCAGTCAAAGGCAAAGATTACACTCGTTTCTGCGACATCCATCGTCGAGGGTGGTGCACACGACGTAATTTTGAGAGATTCAAGTCAGAACGTCTTGAGATAGATTGCAAGGTCGGCGGGCAGATATGCACTGCCGACTTTTATTTTATAAATTAATGGAGAAATAGATGAAACAAGAAATGATAATTGTCCTAGATTTTGGAGGTCAGTACAATCAGCTTATAGCGCGTAGAGTAAGAGAGTGCGGAGTTTACTGCGAGGTTCTATCCTATCAAACTCCGATAGATGAGCTCATCGCAAAGGAGCCAAAGGGTATAATCCTAACAGGTGGTCCTAACAGTGTTTATGATGAGACATCGCCTCATTATGAGAAGGCTTTGTTTGAGGCAGGTATTCCTATTCTTGGAATCTGCTACGGAGCACAGCTTATGGCTTACTCGACAGGAGGCAAGGTTGAAACTGCAACAACGAGTGAATATGGTAAGACTGACGTAAAGGTGACATGCGATAAGAGTCTTTTGTTTGGTGGTGTCGAAAATGAGACTGTAGTTTGGATGAGCCACACAGATATGATTACAGAGGTTGGATCCGGCTTTGCTATAACAGCTCACACTGACAAGTGTCCAGTTGCTGCCATGGAAAATGCAGAGAAGAAGCTCTATGCAGTTCAGTATCACCCAGAGGTTACTCACAGCGTTAAGGGACAGCAGATGCTATCAAACTTTGTTTATGAGGTTTGCGGATGCAAGGGCGACTGGAAGATGGCTGATTTTACGAGAAACACAATAGAAGAGATAAAGGAAAGAGTAGGTGACGGTAAGGTTCTATGCGCACTTTCAGGAGGTGTGGACTCTTCCGTTGCAGCAGTTCTTCTATCAAAAGCAGTAGGAAAGAACCTGACCTGCGTATTCGTTGACCACGGACTCCTCCGCAAAAACGAGGCTGAGGAGGTTGAAAGAATCTTTGGTGAAGAGGGCGAGTACGACCTAAATTTCGTTCACGTAAAAGCGAGCGAAAGATTCTATGAAAAGCTAGCAGGTGTATCAGAACCAGAAGCAAAGCGTAAGATCATAGGCGAAGAATTCATCAGAGTCTTTGAGGAAGAGGCTAAGAAAATAGGTGCAGTTGACTATCTAGTTCAGGGAACAATCTATCCAGATGTTATCGAGAGCGGACTAGGAAAATCGGCAGTAATCAAAAGCCACCACAATGTAGGAGGTCTTCCTGACTATGTCGATTTTAAGGAAATTATTGAGCCGCTCCGCATGCTTTTTAAAGACGAAGTAAGAGCAGTAGGTCTTGAGCTAGGCCTTCCAGAGCACCTAGTATATAGACAACCATTCCCAGGGCCAGGGCTAGGCGTGAGAATCATAGGAGAAGTAAGCGCAGAAAAGGTAAAAATTGTTCAGGATGCAGATGCCATTATGAGAGAGGAATTTGCCAAGGCAGGCCTTGATAAGAAGGCGAATCAGTACTTTGCAGCGCTCACAAACATGCGCTCAGTCGGAGTAATGGGTGACTTCAGAACCTACGACTATGCAATTGCACTTCGTGCAGTAACAACATCAGACTTTATGACTGCAGAAGCAGCAGAAATTCCATGGGAAACACTGCAGCAGATAATGAATAGAATCGTAAACGAAGTAGAACACGTAAACCGCGTATTCTATGATCTAACGAGCAAACCACCAGGAACGATTGAGATGGAGTGAGCTACCCAGTTCAGACAAGCACTTGCGAAGTCTGAACTGTAGGTAGCTCCTCCGCAACGATTACGAGACAAGAACGAGCGCTGGAGGCGCGAAGGTCAAGTCCGTAAGAGACAGCGAATTTGATAAGCTTGACCCCAGTGCTAATGCACTGGGGTTTTGTTGGTAGACACTCCGCAACGATCACGAGACGAGAACGAGCGCATAAAGCGCGAAGGTCGAGTCCGTGAGAGACTGCGCATTGAGCGCGAAGCTTGAGTCCCTGAGAGACTGCGCATTTAAGCACGAAGCTTGAGTCCCTGAGTGACTGCGCATTATAGCGTGAAGATTGAATCCCTGAGCTACTGCGAAATGTTATAAAACGTTTCTGATGAAAAAAATTAAGAAAGTCTTCTATAATTTTGGTGGGAGGCTTTTGTGGGAATAAGATAAAATGATTAAAATTAATTTTCTTTTAGTAGTAAACCAATTAAACAACATCTTATTTTTATTAGATTAGTAATTAAATCTGCTATTGACTATTCTTTATATTTGGGAAATAAAAGTAGTTGGCTTTCGCTATTAATTTTTTGCCCCCAATCTTTTAGTATTTTTAGGTCGTCGATATTCTCTATTTCTTTAATGTTGTTTTTAAAATCATTGTAAATGTCTGTATAGTATATTTGCTGACATGTAAGCGACATATATGATTCAAATGTAAATGATTCTTCAGAACACCAATTACTCCAACTCTTTTTTAATATATTCAGAAATAAGTCCCAACGTTCATCCAATGCATTATGAAGAGCCTGCCCATCAATATAGTGTTCGCCTTCAACTTTAAACCAAGGGATTGGAGTCATGTTTCCAATTGAATGGTAAATATTTTTCCAGTCTTTTAATTTGTCGTCATTACAACAATTTGCTAACCCGCAGCTCTTTTTATTTGGATTATTCATTATGTCAAAGTGAAATAATATTTCGTTTTCGTAACTACTATTTTTCCAATAAAAATAATTATGTGAATATGGGTTTCCATTGTTACTTTCATTTTTCATTATTTTTGTCCAAATCCCATGACAAAGGTATGAGCATTCTAAATGCACACCATAATTCCTATTTTCTTTTTCAGGCAAATTCTCATACCATCTATTATATTCAATAAATTTTTTCAACCCGTCTGAAACTGCCTCATAGTACGCTTTACTCAGTTTTCCTTTTCTTGCGTTATATTTTACATAGCTATTTTTTGACATAATATTCACCCCTGTAAAAAATGAACTAAAAACGCATGGCTATAAGACCTAAAAATCTTTCAGCTATGTGCTTTTTCTATCCATTATATCATGGAATATATTCTTTGATTCATGCAGCAGGACGATTCAGTTTTATGGGCAACTAAAATGAGAAATTTATTCTGAATTGGAGATAAGAAAATGGAATGACCATATGACTAATGTGCTTGGAGTTGAAATCGAAAGAGAATTTGGAATCAAATACGCTAAAAACAGAATGGAAGATGCCATTACCTTTGTCGCACATTAGAGAACGGTTAATTTGCCGGCTATGTTTATGAAATCATTGAGTTATGATGGAAAAGACTACATTAAAAATCTTTTGCCTAAATATCTTGGAGCGGTGAATACAGCATTAAATGCTTGGATTATGGAACACATTTTAGTCGGTATGGTAAAGAGAGTTTTCAACCCCGGTTGCAAGTTTGATGATCTGATGGTTCTTACGGACGTTCAAGGTGTAGGTAAGACTTCTTTCATAGAAAAACTTGCATTACTTCCTGAGTGGTACTGTTCCTTAAATAACATTAAGGACAAGGATGCCGTCAGCAATTTGGTAGAAATAATTAAGGATCGAATAGTTAATAAAGACAGAGAACTTGGCAATATCATAGATATTAAGAACAACGATAAAGTAATTACCAGCAAAGGATATAAGCTTTGGGCTACAAAACATAATCTTCAAACAGCAGCTTCAACGCTTGTTAAGATCAGAAATAAAGGATTTAAATCAATGGAAGAATTGGAGCGTGGCATTAGCAGACTCTCCATTGAAAAAAATGAGTTGAAGCAAGAATTTGATAGGCTGTTATGGGAGCAAAAAAGGATAAAGGAAGTAGTAAAGCATATTCAAATTTGTATCAGTAAAAGAGAATATTACGATGGTTATCGTAAAAATCCAAATGACAAAATTTATATGATGATGAATAGAAAAGATGTAGATGCCTATCAGAAGTATTATGAGGAAATAGATGTTTTTCTTAAGCAATTTCCACACTTGAGACATACTGTAGTAGGAGAGTTAAAGACAAAATCAAGTAAAAATCCTTTCAGGAAATTAAATGAGCATTCTAAAGAATTACAAGCTAAACAAGAGGAGGTAATCAAGAAACATAATTCATTAGTAGCAGAGCGTGAAGAATTGGAACATCTGAAAGATAATATGAATAGCTATATTGGGAGAACTAAAACGGAGGAAAAAAAGGAATCAGTTATTGGTGCAGTTAAGAGGCATAAAGCTGAAGAAAGGAGAAATCCTAAGGGAAAAATTAGAATATCTAAAGAAGCAGAAAGGTAATTTTATAGTCGGTGTGGTCATAGGACTGCACCGGCTCTTTTTGTCAAAGATAAAATAGAGAGAATATCTAACGATAATGTGAGATTTATTGAATAAATTGCTTGTTTATGCTATAATCAAATAAACCATAACTGTGTGGTTGTGACTTTAGGAGGTGTGAAAGTGGCAGTTTGCTATAATAATCTTTGGAAATTGCTTATAGACAAAAATATGAATAAAACCGAATTAAAAGAGGCTGCAGGAATAAGCTTTAATGTAATGGCTCGTATGGGAAAAAATGAGACTATTTCTTTTGAAAGTATTGAAAAAATATGTACTGCCTTGAATTGTGATGTAGGAGACATTATTTCGATTGCTCAAAATACAGAAACGGAAGTTAAAGATTTTAAAACAATAGAATTGTTTGCAGGAGCAGGAGGATTGGCGTTAGGCATTGAAAAAGCAGGATTTGATACTATTGGATTGATAGAATTTGATAAAGCAGCTTCAGATACATTGAAATTTAATCGCCCTAATTGGAGGGTTATAAATGATGATATTGCTAATATATCTTGTTTAGATTTAGAGAAGTATTTTGACATAAAAAAAGGGGAGCTTGATTTATTATCAGGAGGAGCTCCTTGCCAATCTTTTTCTTATGCAGGTAAAAGATTAGGGTTAGAGGATGCAAGAGGAACTTTATTTTATCATTATGCAAAGTTTTTGGATAAACTCCAACCCAAAATGTTTTTGTTTGAAAATGTTAAGGGATTGCTTACTCATGATAGGGGGCGAACATATAAGACTATTACAGATATCTTCGAGAATTCAGGATATACAATTCAGAAGAGTGTATTAAATGCTTGGGATTATGGAGTAGCACAAAAAAGAGAACGTCTTATTACCATTGGAATACGAAATGATTTGATTGATAAGGTACATTTTGACTTCCCTATTCCGCACAAATATAAACCTGTGTTACGTGATATACTTTTAGATTGTCCTGAAAGTGAAGGAACACCTTATTCTGAATCTAAGCGAAAAATTTTTGAATTGGTTCCTCCGGGAGGTTATTGGCGGGATATTCCAGAGGATATAGCTAAAGAATATATGAAAAGCTGTTGGTATATGGAGGGTGGTAGGACAGGTATCTTAAGGAGATTGAGCTTAGATGAACCATCTCTGACTGTATTAACTTCGCCAAGTCAAAAGCAGACGGATCGTTGTCATCCGTTAGAGCCACGCCCATTTACCATAAGGGAGAATGCAAGATGTCAAAGTTTTCCAGATGACTGGCAATTTTGTGGGAGCATAGGACAACAGTATAAGCAAGTTGGGAATGCTGTTCCTGTCAATTTAGCATATGATATTGCACTCAAAATAAAAGAAGCATTGGAGGAATTATAATGTGGAATTTAACCTTTATAACAGAAGAAGATTTTACAAATCATGTGAAATCTACCATTGAAAAATATGGCGAAAAGCTGGAATCTTTCGATTTAAAGCGTTTCAACAAAAATATTATTGATCCGATAAAACTCATTTTCGATAAGACTGTGTATCAGTCGTCGTGGGAAGAAATTGTAAGTAATGAAATATTTCGTCAAAGAGATAAATCGAATAATAATGATATAGGATATTTCCATCAGAGGATTTTTCAATATATAGCAAATTGTCATGTTCCACCTAATGGCGAAGAAGGTGGTTGGGACGTGATATATGAAAGTGATAATGGAATTGAAATCCCTAATGCAGGGAGTGTTCATACATTGTATGTTGAAATGAAAAACAAACATAATACGATGAACTCAGCTTCAGCGGGGAAGACGTTTATCAAAATGCAAAATCAACTTTTGAATGACGATGATTGTGCTTGCTTTTTAGTTGAAGCGATTGCACAGCGTTCTCAAAATATCAAGTGGGAAACTACTGTAGATAAGAAAAAGGTTGGACATAAACTGATTCGTAGAGTAAGTCTAGATCAGTTTTATGCTCTTGTAACAGGACAAGAAGATGCTTTTTATCAAATGTGCATGGTGCTGCCATCTGTTATTGAGAAGGCTGTAAAGGAGTTTGAGGGAACGATTGTACCGAATGATACAGTTATTGATGAACTAAGAGAACTGGCAGTTAAACAGGATATTGAGTCAGAAGATATGGCAATCGCAATGGCAGCGTATATGCTTGGCTTTGGCACATATAGTGGATTTGCTAAATAGCATTTTATATTGCATTAAATAAACAGGTGAACATTTATGGAGAAAATATGTAAAATTGTATATTTCGACGAAGAATCTGTTACGGATTATGTGCAGATTGTGGCCGGCGGAGAACTTGAAAATACAATGGAATTACTAAAATCAAGGGATGCACATGAAAAACAGGATGCTAAAATTAAAGGAAAAGTTGGAATTGGAGGGGTATTTAAATCTCTATTAGGTGTGGAAGCAAATGCCGCAGCTGGTTTGTCAGCAGGTTTAACATTTGACAGTGCTAAAATGGTAAAGAATATTGTTAAGAATACCATTTTAACAGATTTTATTAAAGTGATAGATGAGGCAAGTATTGGAAAAAATATTTCCAGGTTACCAAAAGGAGCAATTAAGCAGTTTAAAGGATATAAAATAAGTGCTGAAGAAGATTCTTTGTCATATATGGTTATGGTCTCACCGTACCTTAGCATGCTAAAAAATGGTACATCTATCCCGGCAGGAGAATTTAATATTGCTATAGACAAACTGGATAATGCATTACGAAATGCGAAAGGATATTATGAATTTGTAGGTACTAAGGGCAGGAGTCGTGTGATTTTACGCTTTAATATCAATTCTTTTCGAAATAGTTATACAATTAGTGATTTGCTAAAGATGGATTTGAGTATTTACGCTATAAAAGTAGGCAGAACATCGCTATCAAACTTGAATGTCAATAAGGAATTAGGAATGAAAGTTTCAATTATTCCTAAAGATAATCCGTCTTATGGAGTAAATTCAGATTTAGAAGAAAGTATGCCTGCCGATGCTATATTAGATGTATTTGATGTATTGCTTGCAGGGGTTGAAGCAAATGACTAATAGAATAATTATTTTTTATGGATCAAAACAAGATTTCGAAAGATTGATTTTGAGAGAAACAGGTGAAGAGCAAGTTACAATACCATTTATGGAGTTAATTCAACATTATAATGCCCGGCTTCGTCCTAATGAGTCTGGGGTACGAGAATCAGCACTTAGCTGCAATATTGAAGTAGATAACTGTGTTGTTAGAGCAGATGATTATGGTTCGGTTTTAGAACATGTGCTATCTAATTTTGTAAATATTGTTACATTAAATCACGATATAGGAACGCTGTTTGTTCATAATCCTCCAAGAAAAGTTAGAGACTCATTACGTTCTGTTTATGGGGAGGAAATAGAATACTTTAGTACAGACTATCCTAATTTATCAAGAGAAAAACTCAAAGAAGTTTATACAAATATTGATGCTGATATTTTAGGGCAACATAATTGTAAGAAGCAAATTATTAGTGGTATGTACCGCGTTATTATAAAGAAAAGTAGCAAACCGGTTGTTCTAATGCTATATGGACCTTCAGGTGTGGGAAAAACTGAAAGTGCTAAAAGTATTAGTAAAACAATGGGGGGAGAACTTTTGAGAATTCAATTTTCAATGATGCAAACGGCAGAAGCTTATAATTATGTATTTGGTGCAGAGCATTCCAAGGGAAGTTTTGCAAGAGATATGATGTCAAGAGAATCAAATGTTATTTTAATCGATGAATTTGATAAAGTGAATCCTGCTTTTTATAATGCTTTTTACGAGTTGTTTGATGAAGGACGATATGTAGATACAAATTATGATGTTGATTTAGGTCAAGCTATATTTCTTTTGACATGTAACTTTGCTAGCGAAGAAGAAATCAAAAGCGTTCTTGGCCCGGCTATGTTTTCTCGAATAGGATGTTGCATAGCTTATGAAGAACTTTCAACAGAACAAAAACAAAATATTGTTCGAAAATGGTATGATTCTGTCTTGTCATCTCTTGAAGCGGATGAAAAAGAAGAAATTGATAAAACGGATATATTGGATTGGTTTATAAAAAATGCTGAAAGATATGATAATATCAGAATATTAAAAACAAAGTTGGAAAACGCTATTTTTGATAAATTAGCAGAAATTTTTGTTTTAACTCGAACGGATGTTAAATCAAGATAGTGGCAATAGGTTGTGTTTATATATGTGATG
>ERZ773001.163-NODE-163-length-28321-cov-18.4708_pt1 | contig 28321 bp, 23 predicted proteins | sample MGYA00511673_ERZ773001 | MGnify/ENA primary metagenome ERZ773001 (study PRJEB29015, sample SAMEA2738091) | human oral metagenome | biome: human oral; feature: human-associated habitat; material: saliva | place: China | collected 2162 ... | reverse complement strand
AAGATAAAAAATCTAAAGAAGATAAGAAATCTAAATTAGATAAAAAATCTAAAGAGGATAAAAAGTCCAAGGAAGATAAAAAAGAGAAAAAACATAAGAAGTCCAAGGAAGAAAAACAGGCTAAGGACGAAGAAAAGTTAAAGAAAAAGAAAGATAAGGCTGAAAAGAAGCTTAAAGTCTTGAACGATAAGTTAAAAACAGTATTTTTGGCGGATACTTTCAAGAAAAAAGATAAGAAGAAAGACAAGAAAAAGGATAAAAAGTCCGAAAAGGATACATCCGAAAAAAAGCAGAAACGATAGTTTCCGTATGGAATAGTAAGGCCTCTGAACAGGGGGCCAAGGAGAGTGCTAGTGCTAAGAAATCAGCAGGTGCTGGGACTATCGACCGTGGATGCGGTAAATGCAAACGATGTAAGGGACCTAAATGTAAGAAATATCCAAGATAGTTATGTAGTGTTAGGTTAATAGTTAGAGTTATAAGATCCAACAGTTAGGGGTTAATGATGAACCGATGGCAGCGATTATTTGAAGGCATACGAACAGAGATTAAGGTGTTTATCTTTTTCTCTGCTTTGTTGACTGCATTTAGAATCGTGTTTCTTGCAGTATTTCAATCACAACTAGCTTCTGTGACGATGGATAATATCCTCACGTCCTTGTGGCTAGGTTTTAGATTGAGTCTCAAGACCGTCGGTTCTTTGTGTTTACTAGGCTTTTTAGGAGGCACGTTGGTGTATACCTTTGTACCCAAATGGCCATCCTTGCGCATTAAACAAGTCCTCTATTCCATAGCGACTGTACTGTTGACCTTCCTATTCTTAGGCCGCATTCCGTTCTACAAAATATTTAACTCCTCCTACAATGCGATGCTCATCAATGGTAAAAACGATGATATCAGCGCCATTGTAAATACGGCGATTAACGAATATAACGCATTCATGTATATCGTTGGGGCCGTAGTATTGAGCGCCGCTCTATGCTATTTCCTCGTTACATTTTTGGCGTGGGGCACTAAGAAATATAGCGACTATGTTGGTAACGACTTGAGTGGTAGTGATCAACTAGGGGCTAGTGAACAAATTAGTTGTCCTACTTGGTATCCTAAGACGAAGAAAACGCAGTGGATGACGGGCGTTGGACTCACCGTCGGTATTGTCGTACTAGGTCTATTCTTTAGATTTGGCGGTGCTTTCAGCTATACGAATTCCATTAACTGGGAAAGTGCGGCGCGCCTCAGTTCTAATTTATTGAATGAAAATATCCTCGATGATGTGCAGGCCTTGTATCGTGTTAAAAGTATTGCGAAACGGACAGCTGAGCTAGAGGTTATCAACTTAACACCTCAAGAGTTAAACGAAAAAATCACTGCTGTTGGCGGTAAGTTTAATGGCACTAATTTTGACGGTTCTTTTACAAGAACTATTACGACTCAGCGTCTACCGGAGCAACCACAATCCATCAATATCGTGCTCGGTGAATCCTATGGCTTATGGCCATTCCTCTCTGAATATAACGAGCCTGGCGCGTACCTCGTTGAACAAGGTCGTAAATACGCCGCTAGTCCTCAAGCGATGAGCACGCAGCTAGCCCTCGCTCAAGGTACGGGGACGATGCCAGCTATCAATGGTTTACTCACTGGTATGCCTGATACAGGCCTATATCCTAACTACGAAGGTGAAAGCTTCAAACAACCGTACGGTTTAGGCATTGGTCCTGTTATGAAAAAGCTAGGTTACAAAACAGTATTCTGGTACGGTGGCTTTAGTACATGGCAAAATGTTAAGAATTTTACTCTATCCCAAGGCTTCGATGAATTCCACGATGCCTCCGAAATGACAAGCGAAGACGGCAATGCTTGGGGCGTAGGCGATAAAGACTTGTTTAAAGCGATTTCTGCGTACATGGATCAACATAGAGGGGAAAAAATCCTCAATGTCATCATGACCACCTCTAATCATCCGCCGTATAGCATCAATGTAGCCAAGGAAGGTTTTGATGCGACCAAGGTAAAAGGTCATGTACCTGATTCTATTTCCGATGATGAAAAGCAATTGAACGAAATGGGCCATATTTGGTACGCAGACCACGTGATGGGCGAATATATCGCTAGAGAAGAAAAAGCAGATCCGTCTGCGCTCTTTGTCATCACTGGTGACCATAGCGAACGGTTTAACTTTGCTCGTGAAGTAGGTCCTAATGTGGCGTCTACGATTCCTATTATCTTCTACGGTCGCGGTATTTATAAAGACTGGCTCGCTCCAAACGCTTTTGGCATGAGCATTCAAATCATTCCTACCTTAGCAGAACTAGCGGGCCGACCTGGTCAAACCTATGAAGCCATGGTACCAAGCTTATTTACACAAGAGGAATTTGTCTTTAACCATAGACTATACCTAGATAAAAACGGAAAAGTTTTAGAACAAAGTGCGACTATGCCTCAATCCTATGGGGATATGATTAAAAATATGCGGGAACTTGCGGCATGGCGGATTAAACATGGGGATGTTGTACAGTAATTGTAAATAATATATAGAATTAGTAACCGGGAGTTTTTCTATTTATGAATGTATCTAGTTTTTCTTATGAACAATTCTTTCATGGTCATTCAGTTATGTTTATTGTTCCTCACGAAGATGACGAAATTAATATGGCTGGTGCTACTATATATGGGGCGATACAAGAAGGGCTAGAGGTATATGTAGTTTTTCTTACAAACGGTGATTATGAATATACTTTTGATGTGCGATGTAATGAGACATATCAAATGGCTAAAGAAATTGGATTACCTCAAGAGAATATTATTTTCTTAGGATTTGGCGATTTTATAGGTCATGAAATTATTCAGAATAAATTGGCTATTATCACTAGTCATGCTAATCATGATAAAACCTATGGTTTTGATTTTGCTAGCCTTGTTATGAATGAGGCTCAACCTTATTCTTGGTCTGGTATTATTCAGTCATTAATTGATGTTATACTGCACTTTAAACCAGATACAATTATTGCTACGGATTACGATACTCATGTAGATCATAGATTATGTACATTTACAGTCGCAAGTGCAATAGAGTGGATTATAAAGCATACTGAATTTAGACCTCAACTTCTAAGCGCCTTTGCTTATGCTACAGGATATGAAACAGTTGATGATTACTATGATAATAATTTATTATCTACAGTAATTAATAAGCGAGCATTGCCATCAAATGACTTTAGTACGGGAAATCCTACCCTATCTTGGACACATCGTCTTCGAATTCCTGTTCCTTATGATTGTCGGAAAGGGGAATTAGTTACTAATCCTATATTTAAGGCAATGGCAGCTCATATGAGTCAAGAAGGATATAAAAGGGGATCACGTCTTATAAATGGGGATCAAGTATTTTGGAGGCGAAAAACAGATAATTTATCATTAAATGCAGTAATAACTGTATCTTCTGGTGAGGCTACACATCTAAATGATTTCATGCGTTTTAATATAGAAGATGTGCAATTAAATACATATAATCCTGAGGATTATATGTGGATACCAACAATAGATGATATAGAACGTAAAGCTCATATTGCGTTTAAGAAGATTACAGTTATACAGGTTATTCAATTATTTGGAAATGTGCAAAATAGATATAGTCCTTGTTCAATTCGTATTGAAATGAGTAATGGTAAACAAATTATATTAGATGAGATTGCTCATATGGGGAATGGAATATCTTATGTTTTAGATGAACCATTATTATTAGAGTGGATTGATATATATATTGATAAACAATGTTTGGGTTTATCTGAAATAGAATTATACAGTAGTAATAGTGATATATATGATTATTGTCATATATTAGCAGATAATCACTTTATGTATGATTGGGTTGTATATCCTGGTGAAAAAATTCCAATGATTACGCCTTATACTGAAAGTCTTAGAGAAGATATGACTACATATGGTAAAACAAGACGAAAGAATTCTTATAGGTGGCTAATTAATGGTAAATACGTAGATGTTTCTGCATTACAGAGTACAATTGAGCGAGAGTTAAGTACTAGTCCATTACAAATACGATTAGAGTCTAGTGATGGATCAGTTTTTTGTGAGTCTACGATTCGTAAGGGCAGTTTTAAGGATTGGTGTTCTTTAAAATGGAATCAATTACAAGACAAATTGGCTTATGTAAGGGTTAAATCGAAATATAAACAGGGATATAAAGCGGCACAGGCATATAAACAGGGAGGTATATAATTATGGAGAACCAGAATAGACCATTAGTATCAATTGTTATTCCTGTGTATAAAGCAGAAGACTATATTGGTAAATGTATCGAAAGTTTACTACATCAAACATATAGTAATTTACAAATTATTTTAATTGAAGATGGATCACCTGATTCCAGTGGGCGTATTTGTGATGATTATGCTGTTAAGGATGATAGAATTACCGTTATCCATCATAAACAGAATATGGGTGTTAGTAAGACTCGTAATGATGGATTGGCTATTATAAAAGGGGATTATATCGCCTTTGTAGATGGTGATGATTATGTAGCACCATCTATGATAGAAGATTGCTTATCAACAATTAATGAGAAACAAGTAGATGTAGTGGTTTTTGATATCGCTGTTGTAGAAAATGGCAAGACAAGTCCACGACATATGGATGAACGTTATTTCAGAGATATTAAAAGTGCATATACCGCTTTGATTGAGGATAAAATTCCAAATTATTTATGTAATAAATTTTTTAAAGCAAATGCGTGGAAAGAAATTCGATTAAAAGAGAATACAGATTTTGAAGATCTCATGATAATGCCTTTGGTATTTAAGAATCTTTCATCTGTATACTATTTACAGAAACCACTCTATTTTTATAATTGTGATAATGAAAACTCTATTACTAGCAATTGGAGTGCAAAGAGTAAATATGGCTTATTTTGTTCCTATTTATATCGTCAACCGTTAGCAGAAGAATTAGGTATGACAGACTTTGTGCGATACTGTCGTCATAGAGCCATTCGCAGTGCCGTTGGAGGAATTGGTTTTAACCTAGCAAAACCAGAATTACAAGAAAAACAGGTAGAGCATATGCTAGAGTATTTAAAACAAGAGGAACAGTCTTCTGATATGCCTGCCATTGGTGCCAAATATCAAATGTTATTATACGGTGCACTCCATGCTCCATTTATTTCAAAATTGTATGGGCATATGATGTTTGGATTAGAACGAATCAAGAAATATTTAGATTGAATGATAAATAAATTTAAATGAGCAATTATTGTTTTGAAGTAAATCTGGTAAGTAAGAATGAGTGAACAATTTTTTCTATCTCTGCAACAAAATATAAAACTAATGCTTTGGGCTCCTATTTTGAGCACCATCTTTAGAATCATATTCATGATTGTGTATAATCCTTACCCTACATGGAAGGGTCGCTGGAAATCTGTATTGGGTTCATTACGTTACGGCTTCTGGTGGGGCATGGATTTTGATGCTTATGTATTCTTACTACCCTTAGTATTGGTGACGCTTCCTGCATTATTATTTGATGGGTATCATCAAATAGAAGATGTTGTACGATTGGTAGGATTAACCATTTATTCTTGCGTATTATATGCGGCCTTTGCAGGAAAAATGATTTTCTACAAACATTTCCATGATACGTATAACTATATGGTTCATTATGGAAATCATGCAGAAAAACATAATTTAATTGATGTATTCTTTAATCAAGATCGGGGAATGCTTGTCATCCTAGGATTAATTCCTATTACATGTATATCCTGGTACATGGGAAATTTCTTTTTATTATTGCCATCTATACCATATCCATCTATTGTAGGAACTTGGACTACTATAGCTTGGAATATAGGGCTTGTAGCTACCTCTGTTTTGGGATTTTATTGGTTTCGCTATGGTGGAACATTATCTCATGATGATAAACCTGAGTGGGATACGATTCCTACAGTGGTAAAAGAAGATATATTCTTTGCTCGTGCAACGGTGCCAGATCTATGTGCCTTAGAAACGGTGTTAAAAAATCCACTTCGTGATGAATATACGGCATCTGCTGAGGACATTGATGATGCAATTCACCGTATTGTTCCTAAGGAATATAAAGATACTTGGCAGGATTTGAGTACACCGCTTCATGCATTCAAGCGCGTTGCTTCAGGTCCTCGTATTGATAAACCACAGCATATTTTCTTTATTGTTGGTGAAAGTATCCCTCAGTGGTCTATTGATGAACCTTATAAGAATCTTAATATATGTCCTAGTTTATGGGATTTTAAAGATAATCCTCACACGGCACAAGTACCTAATTTTTTGCCTGCCGGTAATGTATCTCGCCCATCTATTGTGAGTCTGTTATCTGGCGTCTATGATGCGGGTATGGAAATCAATGAACGAGAAAGCTTTTGGTCGGGTGCATTTCCTACATCTTTTGCATATCAAATGAAGCGATTAGGGTATCAAACAATCTATTGGTACGGTGGCAATGCATCATATGGTAACTTTAATCATTTTGGTAAGGCACAAGGTTTTGATCGTGTAGAAAGTGCATCTATCTTTTGTGGTCCTAATGCACCAAAAACATGGGTAGGCGTCTATGATCATGTATTTTTAGAAAATATTGAACAGCAAATTAAATCTCTAGAACATCCTACATTCCATTTTATTTACACCACATCGAACCATGGCCCTTATAAGATGGAGGATTCCTTATTAGATTATGATCCTGAACAGGTCATGCCAAACCTTGGAGATGATTTAAAATCTAACAAGAGACGCAATAAGGAATTGGCTACCTATCGCTATAGCGATAATGCAATTTTTAATTTTGTAAATGCTATGAAAGAGGCTTTTCCAAATAGTTTATTTGTTGTCACTGGTGACCATTCTAATCTATTTGGCTCTTTGAATAATACATCCTTAATTCAACGAGACTATACCTTGCGCGACACATTCTGTACCGTAGGATTGTTGCAGCATCCTGCTTTCACTAAAGATACGATTACAGCGCCAATTGGTACGCATATGAGCCTCATGCCTACTATTATTGAGGCCATTGCGCCAAAGGGTTTCGAATATTATTCCATCGTACCGTCCTTGTTTGATGAACAGCCAGATACATTAGTTACGCCGTATCAGTGGATTACTCCACATATGATGGGAGATGTTCGTATGGACTATGGTGAAACTAACATACCATCTTATAAACCGATTGAGCCCATTCGCCCTATAGATAATCATGCTGATGAAGCAAGAGATTGGGTTTTACTAACAATGTGGTTAATTAACCATAAAGGGATGATTTAATTAATGATATTATTGTTAGTGGTAGATTTCTATTTTGTTGAAAATATAAGATTGATTTCATTTAATATAAAAACTCAAAGAAGATATCATTCGTTATAAAATAATAATTAAAATTCTTGTATTTAGCTAAACAAGTACGTTAGTTAGTGAAAGGTGAAACTATGGCAACTGTATCTGTAATAATTCTAGCGAGAAATGAAGAACATAATATTCATGACTGCATTGAGTCTGTGCAGTTTGCCGATGAAGTACTTGTTATCGATGATTTCAGTACGGATGATACTGTAAAAATCGCCGAAGAAATGGGTGCTCGCGTTGTTCAGCATGCTATGAATGGCGACTGGGGAGCACAACAAACCTTTGGCATTGAACAAGCAAAATCTGATTGGATTTTGTTCCTTGATGCGGATGAGCGCATTTCTGAGCCTTTAGCGAAAGAAATCCAAGCTATTGTTGTAAATGAACCAAATAAAGCGTACTGGATTCAGCGTCGCAATAAATTCCATCATAATAAGGCTACTCACGGCGTGTTGCGCCCAGATTATGTACTTCGCCTCATGCCAAAAGAGGGCAGTTATGTAGAAGGCTACGTGCATCCTGCCATAATTACGCCGTATCCAACAGAAAAATTACAACATCCGATGTACCATTATACGTACGATAATTGGCATCAATACTTCAATAAATTCAACAACTATACGACCTTATCTGCTGAAAAATATCGAGATAATGGTAAAAGCTGTTCTTTCATTAAAGATATTATCTTCCGTCCTACGTGGGCTTTCATCAAGGTATACTTCTTACAAGGTGGCATTCTTGATGGAAAGATGGGATTTATTTTATCTGTAAACCACTACTTTTACACGATGACTAAATATGTGAAGTTTTACTATTTACTAAAATCTAAGGGAAAATTGTAATAGATCGGGGAGCATTATGTTAGGCAATTTTGGAAAACATTGGCACATAGGCCGTACTATATATGGTAAGCGCACATGGCGTGAGACGCGACGTACTTTCTTACATACCATGCGTTCTTGCCGTCATGACTCAACGGTTACTGAATTTGAAAACTTTTTTAAAGTCTATACGGCAGATCCAAAGCTGTTGGAAAAACATCCCAGTCTCTATGAATTGATGAGCCGTATGTTTTTGATAAAAAACTCTACACCTCAGTGGCGTTTAGAGGCACTTCGTCAGCATTTCACCATCTTGCAAGAGGTGTTTACGGATGAAGCCATTCAGCTCATGTATGTAGACGAAGCAGAGTTTGATTATTACGATAAAAAACGGGGGATTACCCTTTGGAGCTCTGACGAACTCGATATGTCTGCTCATTTATACTACGAGCCAGGTCAACGGAAGGAAGGGTTCCTAACGGTTATGCTCTTGCTCGAAGATAAGGGCGTGTACCACGCGAATATTCGTTTTGCAAAGGGTCCTAAGGGTGAACGCACCCTCGTTATCGGTACAATTCAAGGTTATAAAGACGGTCTTGAACGAGCTAAGAAGATTACGAAGAAAATGTATGGATACCGTCCGAAGAACTTCATTACCTTCTTGATTCGCGAAATAGGGCATGCCGCGCAAGTGGAGTCTATTCTTGCCGTATCTGATGAAGGATTCTATGCTAACTCTCATATGGTGCGGGGCAATAAAGCAAAGGTAGCTATCTTAGATACCTTGTGGGAGGATATTGGCGGTATAGTATTGGAGTCCGATCCAAACTACTTTACAATTCCTCTTAAAGAAGAACGAAAACCGATTGAAGAGATTAAATCACAAAAACGTAGCCAATATCGTAATCGCTATGCTTTATTAGATGAGTACGAGGCTATGATACAAGAACATATTAAGCCATATATAAAGGCCTAGAGGTGTGGTATGCGCGTAGCAATTTTAGAAAGTATCGTCATGCCTGCTGGTCATGAGGTGGAATTTGATCGCATCCTCATTAACGAACTAAAACAACAAGGTCATGAGCCTGTACTATTTGTACCGGAAAACTTTCCTTTTAAAGTAGACTATGGCGTAGATATAGTGTACTTAGAGGGCGGAGAGGTTGTGACCTATGCAGGCGCATCTAAATGGAAGAAGCCATTTTTATCCATTTTACGAGAACGCCGTCGTCGTAGTTGGTTTACTTCAGCAGCGCAAAAAATCAAAGAACATAATATAGATGCTTTAATCATTCCGACGGGGACATATCGCTATATTAAAGCATTGCTCGATACGCCGTTAAAGGATAGTCAGGCTGCAGTGCACGTTATATTTCACGGTATTGGCAAGGGTGAAATGGATCGCTTTATTAAGCAAGCCCATCGAGCAAATGCTTATAAAAATGTCTATCTCGATGTTATCTCCTTACGGGATGATATGTTGCGCCCTGATTTGCCAAGAGTTCGCAAAATTTTACCGCCTGTATTCTTGCCATCTATTGAATTAAGTGGTAAACAAGGGAATGCGACTACACAAGGTACTGCTAATCAACAAGGATTTGAACATTTGAATTCAACTGATGGCATAGGCACAAATGAAGAATGCACTATATCTGTAGATAAGCCGATTAAACTAGGTTTCTTTGGTCAATTTAGAAAAGAAAAAAATATTGAGCGTTTCATCGATGCTTTTATATCGCTCAATTATGATGATTCGGTGCAGCTCGTCGTGCAAGGGGCTACGGTAAAGCCAGAAGATGGCGAATTATTCGAGTCCATCATTAAGCAATACAGCAAATATAGTAATATTCAGTTCATCCATGCCAGTCTGATTGGGAAAGATTGGGATAGAGCATTATTGAGTGTAGATGCTTTATTATTGCCTTATGGGGCGGAACGTTATCGCTATCATTGGGCAGCTATGCTATTTACGGCTATAGGCTTTCAAAAGCCTGTTCTCATATCTCCAGAAATTAATCCAGAGGTACTAGAACAATATTCCATTGGAGAAGTATTAAATTTAGACAGTGTAAATTCTATTGGGCAGGGGATTCAAAGGTTCGTAGAGAATTTACAACATAATAAGGAACAATATAATCAGGGATTAATGAATGCTAATGAGGATTACAGCCATCGTGCATTGATTCAATCCATTATAAACGTATAAATATTGTTAGGTAAGCAGTGCGACTTACTATTTGAGGGGGATTTCCTTGGGGATTTTATCAAAGTTACCATTAGAATCATGGATAGCCATTATGATTACCTTAATGGTTTGCCTTACTAGGCTATCTATGGCTGCAGGTCAGGCTTTTTATGTCCTTGCCATTCTATTAAGTATCATCTATATTTGGAAACATAAACATGATTTATATGTTCCATCTTATGTAAAAAAATATAGTAAATCATTGATAATCATGTTGTTATTGTTATTGCCATCAGCGGTTTTAACAAATAATATTGCTGTTGGCTTGCCAGAGTTTATTAATGTATGGCTATGGAGAATCCCTGTATTTTTCATTATTGCCCTTTGTATACGGGATAAGAAAACATTATTTACCATGCTAGCCGTATTTTTTGTAGACTTTGGTATCGATAATTTAGTAGCTTTTTATCAATATTATTCAGGTATGGCTGTACGGGGCTGGGGTTTTGGCAGTAGTGTATTAACCATTGCAGGTATTATGGTTATGTTAGTGCCTATATTCTGTGTAATATTATTAGATAAGGCATTTCCAACCTATGTGAAAGTTTCAGCTCTTTGGGCTCTCGGCTGTGTTGGATTTGGCATGTACGGTAACCAAAGTCGTGGATCATGGTTATTTAATATGATCTTAATACCTATCGTATCCTTACCGTATTTAATAAAACGCTTTATCTATGTATTAGCAGTTCTTGCTGCATTAGGTGGTGTCATTTGGGGATTCAGTACACAGCCACAATATGTAGCTAGATTTGAGTCTATTACAAATACGACAACAGATGGTTCTAATTTAGGGCGCTTTGAAGTATGGACATCATCTATCAATATGTTTAAGGATCATCCTGTGACAGGCGTTGGTATAGGTCAATGGCGTACTAAATATGAAGAATCCTATCGTTTACCATCGGAGAATCAACATCTATATCATGCACATAACAACTTTATTCAGCTTATAAGTGAAGTAGGTATACTAGGTTTACTTGGTGTTCTTATTTTCTATGGCACCATTATCATAGATAATTTCGTGACCTGGTTTAAAAAGCGAGATCCCTATAGTCTGTGTGCCATGATTGCCGTAGTTTCCTATGTATTTGTTTTTGGACAGGTTGAATATACATTGGATAATTCCTCTGGTATGCGCATTATGTATTTTATGTTAGCCACCATGCTTCAATTGAGGGATAATTGAGAATTATATGAGTCTTAAATTAGTATTTAAGGATGCGTTTAATTACTTTTTATGAGAAATTTATTCCTCGTTTAATTAAAATCAGTAAAAATATAAAACTAAATAAAAGTAGTTAAAATCTATGTTTTTTCATAGTTTTAAATATTTGAATATGATACAATATAAGTAATTATTGGTACATTATATTCGTATGCAAGAGAGGTTGTTTTCTTTAAGCTTAATTGAGAAAACAACCTCTTTTTTAAAAATTGGGGTATTGGTATGAATCGTTCTGAATGTAATAATCACAATAAGTTACTTATTAGTAAGACCATAGTGCTTATAACTGATTATGTTGCTATTGTTTTGGGTACATTAGCAGCTTATTATCTGCGAGTAAATTTATCAATTTTACCGGTCAGTCCACATTTTAAGGTAGATGAAATCTATGTATATGGCATTATACCTTTAGTATTTTTGTCTATATTACTTCTTAATAATACATATTCTGTGGTATCTCCTTATTGGGATACAATGAAAAATTTATTCCGTAGTATTACTATTGGCGTAGTTGTATCCATTGTGCTTATGTACACAGGACATGTAATTAATGATGTATCCCGTCTATTTGTAGCCTTTGCTTATGTATTTATGTTGCTCTTTATCTTTAGTGGGCGTTTTATTGTAGGCAAGATTCTTTCTAAGGCAGGGTACTTAACTATACCAGTCCTCTTAGTTGGAGCAGGTAAAACAGCAGAGCTTGTAAAGAAATCCATAGATCGCATGCCAATTGCTACGTATAAAATCATTGGTTATGTAGACGATAATCCTAAATCCTCTACCATTGCTAAGGAATATCCTTGTCTCGGTGCTTTTTCTGACGTGGAGAGGGTTATTAAAGACACTAGTGTTCAAACAGTACTCATCTGTGCTCCAGGTCTTGAATCTAAAAAGTTAGTTTCTTTAATCAATCAATTACAGCTATTAGTAAAACGAGTAGCCTTTGTACCTGAATTATTTGGTTTACCAGCTAGTAATATTACGGCTCGTGGCATGATGGAAGAGCAAGCAGTTGTATTGCGTGTACAAAATAATTTGGCTCGTAAGTCCAACCGCATTATGAAACGCATTTTTGATATTGTAGCTACCGTATGTGGGGGCATCTTGATTTTGCCTATATTAGCCATTGTAGCTCTATTGATTTATCTAGATTCTCCAGGGCCAATCGTATTTGGTCATAAGCGCGTTGGCCAAGGTGGGAAAGAGTTCCCATGCTATAAATTCCGCTCCATGGTGCCGAATGCACAAGAGGCATTAGAGGTGTATTTAAAAGAAAACCCTGCAGCGCGTGAGGAATGGGAACGAGATTTCAAATTGAAAGATGATCCGCGTGTTACTCGTATTGGTAAATTCCTTCGCAAGACAAGCCTTGATGAATTGCCACAATTGTGGAATGTTCTCGTTGGGGATATGAGCCTTGTAGGTCCACGTCCTATCGTGCGTGATGAAATCATAAAATACGGTGACTACATCAACGACTTTTACCTTGTGCCACCAGGAATTACCGGCGTATGGCAAGTGAGTGGCCGTAGTGATACTACCTATGAAGAACGTGTTTTGATGGACTCTTGGTATGTTCATAATTGGTCCGTCTGGATTGATATTGTATATCTTTTGAAAACTGTGTTGGCTGTCGTTAAATCGAAAGGGGCCTATTAATGAAATACGATTATTTAGTAGTTGGGGCAGGCCCGTTTGGTGCTGTTTTTGCCCATGAGGCGCACAAGCGTGGTAAATCTGTACTTGTTATCGATCGCCGCAATCATATAGCAGGTAATTTGTACTGTGAAAGCAAAGACGATATTAACATTCACGTCTATGGCGCTCATATTTTCCATACATCCTTAAAGCATGTGTGGGATTATGTGAATCAATTTGCTGAGTTCAATCATTATGTAAATAGCCCTGTGGCAAACTATAAAGGTGAAATGTATAATTTGCCTTTTAACATGAACACCTTTTCAAAAATGTGGAATATTCGAACTCCTAAAGAGGCACAAGACATCATTACTAAGCAACGATCTGCTATTACAAGTGAACCTAAGAACCTAGAAGAGCAAGCTATTAGTCTCGTAGGTACAGATATTTATGAAAAGCTCATCAAAGGCTATACGGAAAAACAATGGGGCCGTAAATGTACAGAATTGCCAGCTTTCATTATTAAACGTTTACCTGTCCGTTATACATACGATAACAATTACTTTAATGACCGTTTCCAAGGCATTCCTATGGGCGGTTATACGAAGATGATTCAACGCATGTTAGAGGGCATTGAAGTCCGTTTAGGTGTAGACTTCCTTAAACATCGCGATGAATATGAAGCCTTGGCAGATACGATTATCTATACAGGTCCTATTGATGAATATTTTGATTACTCTGAAGGTGTACTAGAATATCGCGGTCTTCATTTTGAAACAGAACGTCTTGAAGAAGAAAACCATCAAGGTGTGGCCGTTGTGAATTATACGGAAGGTGACATTCCGTATACTCGCATCATTGAGCATAAACATTTTGAATTTGGTACACAACCTGTTACATATGTAACTAAGGAATATCCAAAGGACTGGAAAATTGGCGAAGAGGCCTATTATCCAGTGAATGATGTAAAGAATTTAGATCTTTACGCAAAATATGTTAAAAAAGCGGAAACGATTTCCAATGTTATCTTTGGTGGTCGTTTAGGGGAATATAAATATTACGATATGGATAAGGTTATTGCTAGCGCTTTATTATTAGTAGAAAAAGAGTTAGCTTAAGTAAAAGCTTATATCGTAGGTAAATAGATTTGAAAGTCAATACTCATGTAGGAGAGTACTAGTGAATATTAAGATTTTAGTAGCTACCCATAAACAATATTGGATGCCAGAGGACTCCGTGTACATGCCAATTCATGTAGGTCGAGAAGGCAAGGAAGATATTGGTTATACGGGCGATCATACGGGAGATAATATTTCTTCAAAAAATGCAAATTATTGCGAATTGACAGGCCTTTATTGGGCTTGGAAAAACCTTGATGCAGACTATATCGGTCTCGTTCATTACAGACGCTACTTTACGCGCAAAGAGGTGCGTTCCATAGAGGACAAAAAGAATCAAATCCTTACAGGTCCAGAATGGGAAAAACTACTTTCAGAATATCCTGTAGTGGTAGCTGATAAGCGCAAATATTATATTGAATCAAACCGTTCTCACTATAATAATGCTCATCATAGCGATGGACTTGATGCGGCAGAGCAAATCATCGCTGAAAAATATCCAGAATATAGTGCTGCTTTTACAAAGGTTTGCAATCGCACATGGGCACATATGTTCAACATGTTTGTTATGCGTCGCGACTTATTTGATCAATACTGTAACTGGATGTTCTCCATCTTGGAGGAAATCGAACATCGTGTCGATATTTCCGAGTATGATACATACGAAGCGCGTATTTATGGCTTTGTAAGTGAAATCTTGCTCGACGTATGGCTTGAAGCAAATCACATCAATTATAAAGAACAAAATGTATCCTTTATGGAGCCACAAAACTGGTTGAAAAAAGGTGGCTTATTCTTAAAACGTAAATTGTTTGGGAGATAATATGAGAAAAATATCTGATGAAGATATGAAGGCCTTGGCACTCACAATGCTTAAAGATGTAGCTAAGTTTTGTGATGACCATAATATTAAATATTATCTTTGTGGAGGAACCTTATTAGGCGCTGTTCGCCATAAAGGTTTCATCCCTTGGGATGATGATATTGATATCATGATGCCTAGACCAGACTATCTACGATTTCTAGAACTATATAATGGCACTAATCCTCGTTATGTGGTGAAGGCCATTGAAAATGACGAGACATATTGGCGTACTTTTGCGAAGGTATTTGACACAGCTACACATCTAGAGGAACCTGCTATTTATCTTGATAAGCCTGATAATGGCGTATTTATAGATATATTCCCTGTGGATGGTATTACAACGAATAAGATTAAACGTACTATCTTATTTAAAAGCCAAGAATTCTTGAACTTCTTGTATCATGGCTCTGCATGGACCTATACAAAGAGCTATAAGTATGCGGACTCTTTTAGTAAATTCGCTAAGATTAAAGGTTTAATTAGAACCTATTTGAAATATATTGCAGTTACCGTACTGCGACCATTGAATACCTATTCTTTAATCAAACTAATCAATCGTAATGCACAACAAACAGATTACGAAGGTGCTACTTATGTAGGCACCATTGTAGATTGCCACTACGGTGCAGCTCGTGAAATGTTGCCTAAAGAAGGCTTTGAAGATGCTGTAAAAGTACCATTTGAGGATGATGAATTCTGGGCTATGGGCAATTATAAATTGTACTTACAAAATCTATACGGTGATTACATGAAGTTACCGCCTGAAAGTAGCCGTGTAACACACCACGATTTTGAAGCGTATTGGAAAGATAACTAAGAAGGTAGATAGTATGAGTCGAGCATTGAGTCTAGCTGAAATAAAAGAGCTAGAACTTCAAATGTTATCCGTATTTAGTGAGTTTTGTGAAACTCACAATCTTACATATTACCTATGTGGTGGCACCTTACTAGGCGCCATCCGCCATAAAGGCTTTATTCCTTGGGATGACGATATAGATGTATGTATGCCTCGAGCGGATTATGATAAGTTTATAAAGCTATATAGCCAGTTAGACGATAATATTTATAGCGTTAGGTCTAACCAATTACATAACTTTAGTGCTCCCTTTGCGAAGCTTGTAGATACTCGTACAGACGTATCTCGCGTATATAGTGATAGTGATCGGACAAAACATTTATGGATTGATATTTTTCCTGTAGATGGTTTGCCTCACAGTATAGAAGAGGTAGCCAATATCTACAAGCGATGCAATCGATATCGGTCTATTTTAAAATTGACGGACTGCATTCCTGGGGAAGGGAAGAGCAAGCTTAAAGCATATTTGAAATATATTTTAAAGCCTATGGCCAATCTATATGGGCAAAAACGATGTGTGAATAACATTGAAGCTGTAGCAGCTGAACATCCTTATGAAGCATCAACCTATGTGGGAATCGTTACAAACGGCTTATATGGCGTAGGTGAACGGATGTTGAAGTCCGAGTTTGAACAATCCGTTATGGTTGAATTTGAAGGAAAACAATATCCTACATTCTCTTGTTGGGATAGCTATTTATCTGGTATATATGGCGATTATATGACATTGCCGCCAGAGGAAAAACGGGTAACTCATGATTTAACAGTTACCATTAACGAATAGAGGGGACATTTATGAACATTGGCTTATTAATTGCTGGTGGTGTTGGCCAACGTATGGGTCAAGAAATTCCAAAGCAATTTATTAATATTAACGACAAACCTGTTATTATCTATACTTTGGAAGCATTCCAAAATCATCCAGATATCGATGCCATTGCCGTTGTATGTTTAGATGGTTGGCACCATGTACTAGATGTATATGCAAAACAGTTTAATATCACTAAATTAAAATATATCGTTTCTGGCGGTGAAAACGGCCAAGGATCCATTCGTAATGGTGTGTATGAACTGGAAAAACACTTCGGCCCTGATGATATTGTGTTGATTCACGATGCAATCCGTCCTATGGTATCTGAAGAAATCATTTCTGATTGCATTCGCGTTACGAAGGAAAAAGGCAATGCTATTACCGTCATTCCTTGTGCTGAAGCAATGCTTGTATCTGAAAGCCAAACGGACTCTACAGAAATTTATAACCGCGATCACTTAAAAAGAACGCAAACACCGCAAGCTTTCTACATTAAAGACATCTGTGATTTACATAGAGAGGCTATTGAAAAGGGTATCTTAAACTCTGTAGCTTCTTGTACATTGATGATAGAACTAGGAAAAGAAGTATATTTCTCTAAAGGTTCTGAAAAGAACGTAAAATTAACAACTGTAGAAGATTTAGATATCTTCAAGGCTCTATTAACATTAAAACGCTCTGAATGGTTGAGATAATATGAACACACTATGGAACTCTGCTGCTTACCAGCAAGATTTAGGGACAACTGCATCAAATATCGTACACCTGGAACGATTAAAAGATACATCTATACTCATTACAGGTGCTTCAGGCCTCGTTGGGTCTTATATGATCGATACCTTGTTATATGCAAATGCAACGTATCAACTAGGTATGACTATTTACGGATGTGGTAGAAATGTAGCAGCCTTGAAGCAGCAGTTTCCATATGGTGGCGATGCCTTACAATTCATTCCATACGATGTAAATTGCGATTGTAGTCAGCTAGATATAGAATCTTTAGATTACATCGTTCATGCAGCGAGCAATGCCCATCCTGCCACGATTTATAATGATCCAGTAGGTACTATTACGGCTAATGTACAAGGGACTAAATACTTATTGGACTTGGCGAAACGATTTGCATCTTGTCGCCTATTATTCATCTCATCTGGTGAAATCTATGGGGTAGGTAATGGCGATCCTTTTACAGAGGACTATGCAGGCTACATTGATATTACGAGTTCTAGATCTTGTTATCCTATAAGTAAACGATGTGCGGAAAACCTTTGTGTTTCCTACCATGAACAATACCAAGTAGATACGGTGATTGCTAGATTATGTCATACCTTTGGTGCTAATAATTTAGAGCGAGACTCCCGTGCATCTGCGCAGTTTATGAAAAAGGCTATTCAAGGGGAGGATATCGTTTTAAATAGTACGGGCGGTGCTATTCGTTCCTATTCCTATATTTCCGATTCTGTATCGGGGATTCTCACAGTTCTTACTGCTGGTGAAAGCGCCCATGCTTACAATATTTCTAATGGTAGCGAAATAGCCATCAGCGAATTAGCGGAAGAGATAGGGCGCATTGCCAATGTAAACGTAACGTACAATATTACAAACTCCCAAGCAAGTCCATTTTCCTATGCCGTACTAGATAATAGTAAACTTAAGGGCTTAGGTTGGTCACCAAAGTTTACTGTACCATCTGGTTTAGAGCATACATTTAATGTTGCTAGTAGTTGTAAGGGGAGCGATGCGTAATGAAACAAACCGTAGGCGTACTCGTTCAATCCCTTGAAACACTAGGCGGTGGAGAACGAGTTGCTGTTAATCTATGTAATGCATTAGAACCTATTTTCGATATACGTCTCATCCAGTTTTATGAAAACGAGTCGGTGTATCCTGTGTCACCTACCATACAGACCTATTATGTAGATAAGACAAAGGGAAAGCTGCGCCATAAGTTTTTTAGGTACGCTTCTAAATTGAGGTCCTTGATCAAAGCCTTACATCTTGATGTACTAATTGTGGTAGGCAAGTTCTCATGGCCTATTATTGCTATGCTCAGTACATTAGGCTTACCTGTGAAAGTAGTTTTCTGGGAGCAAGGCACTCTTGAAGCCGCACAGTATGTGAGAAACACCTTAAAAAAGAAGCTCTTTGGCAGCTTTCAACAAAAATGTATTAATTATCGTTCCGATGTAATCGTTACCTTAACGGATAAGGAACGCATCAATTATGGCCAAAAGTTCAGTGAAACAAAGGATAAGGTTGTATCCATCTATAATTTTATTAATACAAATCAGCCCTTGCCAGCTTATGCCAGTGATTCTAGAGAAATCATTAGCGTAGGCCGCATCGATTATGCAAAGGGCTATGAGTATCTCATTGAGGTGGCAAGCCGTGTTATGCCAAATCATTTAGATTGGCAATGGCATATCTACGGGACGGGTAATAGAAATTATATAGCCTCCTTGCAGCAAACAATCGATGATTTAGGTTTAACGAAACAAGTCATCCTAAAGGGCAGCCATAATCATATTCTAGATATATATAGTCAGTACTCTTTCCTAGTGTTTACATCTAGATTTGAAGGATTTGGACTAGTTCTATTAGAGGCTATGCTAAAAGGCTTACCTTTAGTAAGTTTTGATATATATTCAGGCCCATCTGATATGATTCATAATGGAAAAAATGGCTATCTCGTAGCACCATTTGATGTAGATGCTATGGCGAGTCATGTAGAAACATTAATAAATGATAGAGAGTTACGCATGCGTATGCATGATCAAGCGCATGATTATATAGTTGAATTTTCTGAAGAGGCTATTATAGAAAAATGGATTTCACTCATACATAGTCTATCTTCACATTGAGAGGGTGTACATGAATACTAAAGTAAGAGATAGCTTATTCGCCTGTATGGTGGTCACTATATTGTTTACAAATATACCTAAGTTTATGCAAATCAATTTCCTCTTTGGCAGCTTTAGCCGAAGATTGACTGTTGTCTTTGTGTGCATTGGTTTGCTGTACACCGTATATTTAGCTATTAAGAAGAAGATGGAGTTTCATCATTTTCAGACCTTTAAGCGTTTTTCCATAGTGTATTTGCTATATATTTTAGTTTCACTTATATATGGGCTATATCAATATCCCTATTATGATGCGGTTATTAATGGTCCCGTTCAACAAATTGAAAAGCTGCCAGCCCTTATGGATTGGTTACAAGCACATAATATACAGCTAAGTCAGTCCTTCGTCGTTGGCGCTTGGATGATTGTACGATTTATCAAAAATACAGTGTTAGAATATGTATTTACCTTTGGTGCTGCCTATATGGTATTCAATTGGTACTTTAAGGAGTGGCGTAAGGGTGTGTCCTTAGTCGTGCAGTCAGTGCTAGTTTCTGTACTATTGATACTAGGCTATAACTGCATTGAGCTGGCTTACTTAGGTCATATGCCATGGGGTGAAAAGGTTTTATCTGCTATCAATCCGTACATCCATGAGATTAAAAATGGCGGGACTTGGTATCCTCCATTGCTTTGGAAGAACCAAATGCGCTCCCTCTTTGCAGAGCCTTCTTACTATGGGATTTATGCTACCTTTGCATTACCATTCTTGTGGTATGCTTTCATCAAAAAATTGAAGAACCCATACATAATGGGACTCATCATTTGCTTATTTACATTTGGCATCTTTTTGACAAAGGCGAGAACAGCCACTGTACTATTCTTATCTGAATTAGTACTTTTGACTGCCTATATGCTATATACGAGACACAAGGAGTATATTTATAAGGGTGGTGCTATCTTACTACTCACTGTGGTTGGCTTCATTGGTTCGGTAGGGTTTATTAACTATGCTATGCCGGCTAAGGCACCGGCTAAGAAGGCATCCATCGAAAGCATGACTAAGTCCTATGTAGATAATAATGTTACGTCTGTTGCCTCTGCATCTGGTCGTAGTAATCGATCTCGTTTTGCCATTATGAAAGCCTCTTTTAATATCGGTAAAGACCATCCCGTTCTCGGCGTTGGTAAGGGCCTTAAGAATGCATATGTTACGGATTATTTGACCGATGAAGATAAGAAAATCAACGAGGTTCGTAATTGGGTAATAGAACAACGAGATAAGGGCATTTTAAAAAGTGGTTACCCTGCCCTAGGCGAATATGTTACAAGATTTGCAGAGCAAGGGATTATAGGTGTTCTCTTATTTGTAGTTCCTGCAGGCATGCTCCTATGGGGTTTGTTCAAACGAGCTAAGGCTAACAAGAACGATTTAATTTATATTACCGTATGTATATCGACTACGGGGCTATTAATTTCTGCGGTAGGAGATAACATCGATATTACTTATGCTTATTGGTTACTATTAGGTTTAGGATTTGCAATTTGTAAAGGTTCAGACGAACATGAACAACAAAACGTGTGATAATAGTTTCTTTCATCAATCATTAGCAAATACAAATATATTGGTATTAGTGCCGCATCAAGATGACGAAATCAACTTGATGCGGGATTTGCTCGTATCATTACGGAACTGTAAGGCTACCGTATATGTAGCATATACCACAAATGGTGACTATTCAGTACCTGCCAATGTACGTTATCGAGAGGCTATCGAGTCATTAAGAATATTAGGGATTCCTAAAGAACAAATCATATTTTTAGGCTATGGGGACTCCTTTAATACTGCTCCGAATCGACATATTTTTTATGCTGATTCGGAGCCATCTGTATCTAATGCTGGTTATAGCGAAACCTATGGAGCAGAAGGTATTAAGGAGCTTGTATATCAAGTTAAGGGGCATCATCACGAATATCTCAAGGATAATTATATAGCTGATATGGAGTTACTGTTGCAACACATTAATCCAGCTATTATCTTTGGTATTGATTACGATACGCACCCTGATCATAGGATGTTATCCTTGGGATTAGATATGGCATTGCGTAATGTGCAAGCTCATCATCCTACTTATAAGCCTATAGTTTATAAAGGCTTTGCCTATGTTACGGCATTCCATAGTTATCCTGATTTTTACAATTCTCTTAACTTAGAATCTATTAAAGAACCGCAAGAACCTGCCATCTATCACTATTTTGGTGAACGCGATGTGTATGGTTCGTCCATCTATGAGTGGAAAAATCGGGTAAGATTCCCTGTAAATGAAGGAAACCGTGGTCCATTTTTATGGAATAGTCCATTATTTAAAGCTATTAAAGCACATACGTCTCAGTCCTTTGGCTTTAAAGCATCGGCGGTTATAAATAGTGATATCGTATTTTGGCAACGGAGAACGGACTCCATTGCTTATGATGCAGAGATAGAGGTTTCCTCTAACTCAGATACAAAGGATAGACTCGTTGATTTCAAGCTCTTTGATATTTTAGACATCAATAGCCTTGAACCTGTGCTCAATCCGTTAGCTTGGACATCGAGTGATGAAGACATTCAGCCGTCTGTTCAATTAACTTGGAATAAGGCTCAAGATATTCGCCAAATCGTGCTATATAGCGCTATCGATTTTGATGAGCCATGTAGAGAATGTACTGTATATATAGATGATCAACAGGTAGGTGCTGGTATAGTGCTACCAAAGGGGCATCCATTAGCTCTTTCTCTAGATACGACGTATCATGGAAATCAGTTGCGCATAGTATTTGATGGACCTATAGCGGTGGCAGAACTAGAGGTATATGCAACGGCTATACAAGATAATCCGCTTCAACCTTTCATTAAAATCGTGAAAGATGACAATTTTATCTACGATTATTATATAGATGACCGAAAACAGTCTCTAGACTTATTGTTATATACCTATATGACTGAGGCGAAGGATATTACACTCTCCGTCGATGGTGAAAGTATCATCGAACAGCATGGTGATGGTTACATGATTCATTTTAGTGGAGCCCCTAAAGAGATTATTGTACGGGCTAGCCTTAAGGGCAACGAAGAATGCTATGATCAAGTTGTCATTCATAGAGTATCTAAAGAGGCTCTCAGTATGCGCAAAGGTCTACAACAACTCGACAAGTATGCAAATCTCTTTCTCTTGCGGTTGAGACGGAAATGGTATCATCTGTTCCAAAAATAATAGGCATATACAAGACCGCATATCAATGTGTATATACAAGACCGCATATTAATGTGTATATACAATGGCTATATACATTTAACATATGCATTCCATATATTGGCATAGAAATACCCCCTACCATTAGTTCTGTTTATATAGACCTTATCAGGGACTATATACCTTATGGTAGGGGGTTTTAGTATAGTTATTTTTGGCCGTAGTATGCATCTTTACCGTGTTTACGTAAGAAATGCTTATCTAATAAATCTTGTTGGATGTTGGAGATATTAGGAGCCAATGTTTTTGTGTAGTATGCTATTTTAGCTACTTCTTCAAGGATAACAGCCTTTTTTACAGCCTTGGTAGGTGTCGTATCCCACGCAAAAGGCCCATGCGAGTGAACGAGTACGCCTGGCACATCGGTCATGGAAATATCTCTGCTTTTAAAGGTATCTACAATGACAGCGCCCGTATTCCATTCGTAATCATTTTTGATTTCCTCAGTTGTCATAGGACGTGTGCATGGAATGGCCCCATAAAAGTCATCACTATGTGTGGTACCCAATGCAGGAATGTCCATATGAGCTTGTGCCCAACCTGTAGCGAAGGAGGAGTGGGTGTGAACAACACCGCCGATACCATCGCAAGCTAAGTACAATTGACGATGTGTTTCAGTATCAGAAGACGGATTGAGATTGCCCTCCACAGTTTTACCTGTTTCGAGATCTACTACGACCATATCCTCTGGTTTCATTACTTCGTATTCTACGCCAGATGGTTTAATAACAAGTAACCCGGATTCTCTATCAATGCCAGACACATTACCCCATGTGAATGTTACAATGTTATATTTTGGCAACATCATATTGGCTTTATAAACTTCTAATTTTAATTCTTCTAACATATAGTTCCCCTTTATATGCGACTACGAATATTTACCCTAAGTGTAGCAGAGAAATATGAGTGTAGCAAGGTTATTGAGCTACTAATATATGGTAAAATATAGATATCTAAGGAGTGGTTACATGAGGATTGAATCGGCTATAAGAAATGCGAAATCTACACTGCTCGTTTATGGCATTAATATGCTATTGCAGTTCTGTATTCGCTTAACCTTCTTATACTACTTAACAATTGAATATGTAGGCCTCAATGGCCTCTTTGATAATATCTTATCCGTTTTATCGCTCACCGAATTGGGGATCGGTCCCGCCATTGTGTGTACCTTATATGGACCATTAGCTAGGAATGATATCAAGGCTGTTCAGTCTATTATGAAAGTCTTTAAACGGGCGTATATCATCATTGGTGTACTCATCATAGCCATAGGTTTTTCCATATCGCCGTGGCTTTATAGTTTCATCAAGTCACCGCCTAATATTCCAGATTTGACGTGGTTCTATTTATTCTTCGTCATCGATACAGGGATTAGCTATTTCTATTCTTACAATAGAAATCTATTAATTGCAGATCAAAAACAATACATCATCAATAATGTACGCGGTTTAGTGCAAGTGGTAGGGGGCTTATTACAAGTTATCTCCTTGGTACTATTCCAAAGTTTCTGGTCGTATATCTTGATCCGTATCGGTATGACCTTAACAGAAAATATTATCGTCACACGCCGTACGCAGCGCATCTATCCGTATATCACTGAGAGCGGTATAGAACCTCTTGCCACTGAAATTAAGGGTCAAATTATAGGCAATGTGAAAGCCTTAGTTCTCCATAAAATTGGAGGTATCGCCGTATTTAGCAGTGCCAATATTATACTTTCAAAGTTTGTAGGCCTTACAGCAGTTGGTTTCTTTAGTAACTACTATTTACTCATCAACGCTGTCATGCGTCTATCCGATCAAGTGTTCAATTCCCTTAAGGCTAGCGTTGGTAATCTCAATGCTTTAGCAGATAATGACCGCAAGTTAGATGTATTCCATCAACTCTTCTTTATAACAGGGACATTAGCATACATTATTAGTTTGAATCTATATTTCTTTATCAATCCATTTATCGAACTATGGCTCGGTAAAGCGTATGTTCTATCTAATACGATTGTATTATTGATGGCTATCAATTTTTATCTGACTTACATGCGAAAAAGCGCACTCGTATTTATAGATTCCATGGGGCTATTCATTCATAACAAGTTTATGCCTATCTGTGAGGCTATACTTATCATATCGAGCGGTATTTTCTTAGTCCAACAGTATGAGATTATAGGTATACTTTTAGCCATGATCTTAACTACCTTGTGCATGCCGTTCATAGTAGAACCGTACATACTATTTAAACATGGCTTGCGAGGGTCCCTTGTTACCTATTATGTAACCTATTTAAAATACCTTATCCTATTAGTCGCTGTAGGTGCTCTCATACAATACGGACTCATGCAGTTTGATATGAGTAATAACGTATTGACTCTTGTGATTCGACTTATTGTGATCAATATAATCTGCATAGGGATATGGTGTGCCGTATGGTGGAGAAATACATACTTTAAATCCTTTAGGGAAAAAATTATGAAAAAGATATTGTAGGGTTTGTTATAGTATTTATAAGGCTGTAAGGAGAGTTTATAGTTGGAAGTAAATGTGAATCAGGAGAACAGTAAGAGACGTATTGTTTCTTTAGCTTCTCTAAAAGTAATCGCTCTATTTTCTTTGTTTTGGTGGCATAGTGCACTACCAAATCCTGGGGTGGATTTAGGAGCAAGAGCCTGTGAGTTTTTCTTTGTTGTATCTGGTTTTTTAGTAGCTTATAACTACTCATCTAATACGATAGATCCTACATGGAAACAATCTTTCCTATATGTAAGAAAAAAGTTAAGTGCTATGTGGCCACTCCATTTAATAATGTTTTTTGTATGTTTAGGACTTATGCCTATATCAGAAATTATTGATAAAAAGACTATTTTTGAAGCATTAATGAACCTTACATTATTACAATCTTGGAGCCCTAATACACATACTTTTTTTGCCTTTAATGGAACAAGTTGGTTTTTATCGACAATTCTATTTTGTTACTTTATATCACCATTTTTATTATTATCTGTAAGTAATACTAAAAGAGCATCTATTAGTTTTATTGTTGCTTTGGGGATGCGATTATTAATTGAGATTCAACAGATTTTATATGGTTCGGATATTACAGCGTGGAATTTACATGTATCACCTGTTGTGAGAGGATTAGAATTCTATGCAGGAATGGCATTATATCCTTTAAGTCTTAACATCAGAAATAAGTTTTCTACTTCGACTAGGTATACCTTTGGAATTGCTTCTATTTTAGAAATCTTAATTACCATGATTTGCATATATCTACTTGTTCATTACAGTGGTATTTGGATGCGAGGACAATATGTATGCATGTTCTGTGCTTTGATTTGTTTATACTCATTTGATCTAGGTATAGTATCGAAAGTGTTATCAACAAGTTTGTTTACAATTTTCGGAGGAATAGAATTCGAGTTTTTCATAATGCATCAAGTGATAATACGAGTGGTAGATAAATTAAGTTATTCTCTTCATTTAAGTGGAATAATTAGAAGTATGATTGCATTAGTAGTTGTATTATTTTGTTGTTATATTTGGAAACGATATTGTGCAAAGACAACTAAGATGTGGATGGAATCTGTTTGGGGTAAATTAGAAAAAGTATATTAATATATATTATTCACATAAAAATATCTGAAAAAGACAGCTGATTCAATCAGCTGTCTTTTTTGTATGCCTAAATTATGTCACTACATTCTCATATATATCTTGTATTTTATGGTGTATATACTGATAAATAGGTGTAGTGCCTTATCGTATAGCCGTTAGATTAGCCATTAGATGTAATAGCTATTTATCTTATAGTTTGTAGAGATATTGAGGTTTATAGAATGAGAGGTTGAGCGCATGAGAGAAAGCAATATTGAATTATTGCGTATCATTTCGACGGTGTTAATTGTTATGCATCATTTTACTGTACATGGTAGTTTTCCCTTTACCCCAGATTTGACGTTTAACAAGGTATTCTTGCAAGTTTTTGCACTTGGCGGTAAGGCTGGTGTAGTAGCCTTTGTTATGATAACTGGGTATTTCATGATTTCCAGTAGTTTTAAGCTACACAAGTTCACAAAGCTAGTAGGGCAGATATGGTTTTATAGTCTAGCTATGCTCGGTGTGGACAAATTTACCGCACACCACCTTTGGTTTTAAACATATTTTCTCCTTCATTGTATTCTATTCAGTGGGAGCGTACATCAAACTATATGGGTCCTCTATTAAATTATTTGGATCTCATTTAACACAAAAAACGGGAATTATATTGAGTAGTATAGGCATATTAGGGGCCTTCGGAGGGGATATTCTCGTCGATATACTAGCTATGACCGATCCAGCGTATATGAAACAGATTTTCTATTTTACCCAAAATGACTATGGCTTCTTCCAACTACTATTGGGCATAGGTTTATTTATTATTTTCTTGAAAGCCCAGATTACCTATCGTCCTTGGATTAACACGGTAGCATCGACTACTTTTGGGATTTACTTACTGCATGATAATAAGCTATTCCTTCATCATATGTGGGACAATATATTCAGTACCTATCAGTATTACGATTCTGCCTTATTATCACTATATGCGATCCTTGTGGTGGCCCTCATTTTCCTAGTTGGCATGGTGGTAGACTATATGAGGTTGGCTTTCATAGAAAAACCTATTATGAAACGCATTACGTTGTACCTTGAAAGTAGTCAATCGTGGATGGAGAAGAAGGTGCCATTTTAATGCGATTCTCACTGTTTTTTGGTATAATAAGCAAGTATTCCAACGATAAAACGGAGGTAATTCTAATGCGTAAATTCTTATATATGTTAGCGGTTCTGCTCGTGTTGATCGGTATTAATACTCGTGACGTAGAAGCTCGTAAAGATGTATATGCTACGACCTATAACGGCAATAGCTGGTATGTAGACCAAGACTCTGTAAAGAGAGTAGGGGATGTACTTAATTTCACAGTATATACGACATCTGGTCTTAGCTATAAGGTAACATCTAGCGATAGTAATTATTACAATGCAGATGTATTTTACTATAACAACAAACTCGTTTCTGACAATGGTCAATCCGTCTGGAAATCTCCAGGCATGATGGCGGCCATGCGCGTGGCACGTAAATAATAGATATAATAGGTCTAGTACGTAAATAATAGAAATAATAAAGGCAGCGAGATAATCGCTGCCTCTTGGTTTATAATACAACATATTAGTATTGTTTATCTGTATTTGACGAT
>ERZ773001.162-NODE-162-length-28372-cov-21.8664_pt1 | contig 28372 bp, 28 predicted proteins | sample MGYA00511673_ERZ773001 | MGnify/ENA primary metagenome ERZ773001 (study PRJEB29015, sample SAMEA2738091) | human oral metagenome | biome: human oral; feature: human-associated habitat; material: saliva | place: China | collected 2162 ... | reverse complement strand
GAAGACTCAAAGGATTTTTTCTATGAAAACGCACTATTTTAAAAGTTGGAAAATTCAATCTAACATTATTGTAAGATTTGCTGAGAATGGTCGTTTCTTAAATGATTTTGTAATAATAGTAGAAGGAATCTTTTTGGCGGATTTCATTCAAATATGAGGTATGTAACTGACCTAGAGTCTAGCTTCAAACTAGGCTCTATTTTTTTTATGCTATAATAGATGACAGAATTATAAATCATCGGAGAAAACACATGTCACAGACCATTGATGTCAAACGTTACGAGGAATTGGCACGTCAAAAGCAGGGGGAGCACCGTAAATTTCTAGCACAACTCAAGAAGAAAGCCCCTAAAAATTTAGATAAGATTGTTCAGCAGGTACACAATGAAGTCTTCCAAGAAATTGATTGTGTCCAGTGTGCCAATTGTTGTAAGACACTAGGCCCAGACTTCACAGAGCAGGACATCACTCGTATTGCTAAGCATTTTCGCATGAAGTTACCTGCTTTCGAGGAGATGTACCTGCAGGTAGATGAGGATGGTGACAAGGTCTTCAAGTCTATGCCTTGTCCCTTCTTAGGGCCTGATAATCTCTGTGACATCTATGATGTCCGTCCTAAGGCTTGTGCAGCTTTTCCCCACACGGATCGTAAGAAAATCTATCAGATCAATCATCTGACTATTAAAAATACGCTTTTCTGTCCAGCAGCCTACCTTTTTGTGGAAAAACTCAAGGATAGGATTTAGAAAGGAACTGTTATGAGACGCTTTAATGCAGGTGTTATCACCCTACTTATCATTGCTGCCTATTTTATCGCGACAGCTTTTATTCCAGATTTGTATTTGGCCTTTAATTATAAGTTGATTTTGGCCTTGCTTTTTGTGCTTTTGAGTTGGCAATCTAAGGGGAAATTTCTCTTTTTCTTGGGAATGGCTTTTCTATCAACCTATATTCATGACCTCTTTAGATTGGACTATTCAGAATGGACCCTGTTTGTAGGGATTCTTATCTTGGGAATTGCGGTGGACCGTTTGAGCAAGCCAAGTTATAAAAAGAACTTCTCTTACAAGGTTTCTAAAGAACATGAGCGAGAGATTTTTGCTAAGACCTTATTTTCAGAGTCTGTTCAGGTGGTGACTTCGCAAAATCTTGAAACTGTCTATGCCAATGCCGATTTTGGACGTTTGACTTTAGATTTGCGTCAGGCTCAGTTTATGACGGACCGACCTCAGATTGTGGTTCAGGCAAATTTTTCTCAGGTTATCATTCGAGTTCCTAAGGATTGGCAAGTGGATACACACGGGCTTCATACAAGCTTAGCAGGAGTGAAAGGCTACGATAGTCTAGGAGATCGAGAGTTATCAAGAACGACAGTTTCTCTAACAGGCTCTGTAACATTTGGACAAGTAACTGTCAAACATTGAAAATAATGAAAGAGCGGAAGCTCTTTTTTTCTTGCAAATCCTTCTTATATAACATTGAATACGTTTACAAATAGTGCTATACTGATAGTGAAAATAATTGGAAATTTGCAATCATTTACTAGAAAGGAGTCTTCTTATGCAACGGTTTAATCTTCGGAGTTTCTTGTTGCTTTTACTAGCTGCTTGTTTTATCGCTAGTGCCTTTATTCCAGATTTTTGGATCATGGTCAATTATAATCTGGTTTTCTTCATGGCCTTTTTTTGTTTTGGTATCTTGAATAGGCGACCACTCCTCATTTTTCTTGGATTGGCCTTCTTATCACCCTATGTTCATGACTTGTTAAACCTCGATTTTGCACAGTGGAATCTCTTTAGCGGTATCTTTCTAATTGGCTTGGCCTTAGAGCTTTTTTATGGCCGTAGTCAAAACAAAGGGCTCACTAAAGACTATAAGGTTAATAAGAATGACCAAGAGGGACCTCATATTTCTGTTAAGACCTATATGGCTGAGGATAGGTATCGTATCTATTCTCAAGAAGTCGAAACGGTTGATATGAATCTAGCTTTTGGTGAGCTTTGGTTGGATTTGAGTCAGGCCAGCTTTGCGTCAGATCAGGTAGCTGTTCATCTTGATGCTAAGTTTGGTGAAGTTCATATCCGACTTCCTCACGGCTGTGTCATAGACACCACTGGAATCTCACATCCGCTATCATCTGTAAGGGTGGATTGTTTTGAATCTGATTTAGAGCAAGTTGAAACGAGACTCCATCTAAGCGGAAGTCTCTTCTGTACCGAGTTGGAAGTGGAGTATTAAGAGTAAACCAACAATGCCAATTAGCAAGGTTCCTATACTAGAGAAAGGAAAGCACACATGAGTGAGACAGTTATTCAAGTTTCTTCTCTTGGAAAACGCATCAAGGGAAAGACCATTTTAGAGGATATTAGTTTTGAGATAAACCAGGGCGATTGTGTCGCCTTGATTGGACCTAATGGGGCGGGTAAGACCGTTTTGATGTCTTGTATTCTTGGTGATAAAAAGCCCAGCAGTGGACAGGTCCTCATTGAAGGAAAGGCAGGTAAGGCCAAAAATCAGATCGCTGTTCTCCTTCAGGAAAATACCATTCCTAATAGTTTGAAAGTCACTGAGTTGATTGCCTTCTTCCAATCTATCTCTGATAATCCCTTGACCAATCAAGAAGTTCAAGACCTCGTGCAATTTAAGGAAGACCAGTACCAGCAGTTTGCGGACAAACTCTCAGGTGGACAAAGACGTCTTCTGGCTTTTGTCCTTTGTTTGATTGATAAACCTAAAATTCTCTTTTTGGATGAGCCGACAGCGGGTATGGATACCTCCACTCGTCAGCGTTTCTGGGAGATTGTCAATGACTTGAAAAAAGCTGGGACAACCATCCTCTATTCTTCCCACTATATTGAAGAAGTAGAGCATACAGCTGACCGCATCTTAGTTCTCCATCAGGGAAAACTCATCAGAGATACCACGCCATACGCTATGCGACACGAAGAGAAGGAGAAACAGGTTACTCTTCCAAGTCGTTTTGTTAGCATTGTTCATGGCCTGCCAGATATCTATGAAATCACTGAAAAGAGGGATGTCATCAGCTTCATGACCAAAGATATCGAAAAGGTATGGCAAAGTCTTGAAAATTCGGGATGTGGAATTTCTGATATTGAAATCCAAAATAAAACACTCTTGGATAGCTTATTTGATTCAACAAGGGAGGACAAGGCATGAAAGCATTACTAAAAATTGAATGGATAAAAACGTGGCGCAGTTGGCCAGTCTTTATCATGGGAATCGGGATGCCTGTCGGCTTTTTCCTTCTATTCTCAAGTATTGTCTCAACACCTAATCCCGAGGCTCAAAAAGATTTTTTGCTGTCTTATATGTTGACCATGACTGGCTTTTCTATGTCAAGCTTTGGTTTATTCACCTTCCCTTATATGTTGCAAGAGGACCAAACGGAGCACTGGTTGACCTATATCGAGCATTCTAAAATCAGTATCTCAGCATATTATCTTTCTAAAATCTTTCGTGTTTTGCTGAATTTTATGGTTGCTATCATTGTGACCTTTTGTGTAGGTGCCTTTGTTCGAGATGTTGAGTTGCCTTTGTCAGGTTGGCTAGGTTCCGGTGCTCTCTTACTCCTATCAAGTCTGGTTTTTCTAGCTTTTGGTTTGCTTATCGCTCAGATTAAATCCCAACAGATTATGTCTGTGGTTGCAAATATCACCTACCTTGGCCTAGCTATCGTGGGTGGGTCATGGATGCCTATTTCCATGTTCCCTAAGTGGGTTCAGAGCATCTCTGAGTGGACGCCTGTCTATCATGTTAATGAGTTGGTCGTTAATTTTGCAAAGGACGGGAAATTTTCATGGAAATCACTTCTGTTTATTTTGGCTTATACTGTAGTAGCAACAGGGCTTGCCCTCTTTATCAAGTCGCAAAGAGAAAGTGATCGAGGTTAAAGGAGAAATAATGGATATTTGGCAGAAAATGTATGAAAAGGCTCAAGCCTTGTATCAGCCACAGGAAGTCTCAGACTTTGTCTATGCTAGACACGTTGTGGCTGCCGTTGAGGCTGAAGATGGGCAAATTTTCACAGGCTTTTGTATGGAAGGGACTTGTGGTGTTTTCCATCTATGTGCTGAAAGGGCTGCCCTTTTCAATATGTATCAAGAGTCTGGTCAAACTAAGGTAAAGCGTATTATCGCCTTTCGTGACCAGCCACCTCATGGTGGACCGTCTGGCATGCCTTGTGGGGCCTGTCGAGAATTTCTAATGGAACTCCATCCTGACAATCGTAACTTGGAGTTTATGGTTGACTACGAAACACGTCAAACCATTACATTGGGCAAATTATTGCCACTATGGTGGGGAGAAGAACGGGCTCAACAGTTTGAAGAAAAGTCGCAAGACAAGGCTTAACGTTTATCAAAATCACAAAATCCTCACATCTTGAGTGTGAAGTTTATTTTTTGAAATTAATTTCAGAAAATTCGAAATTTACCTTGAAATTCAAAATGAAAGTGCTATACTATTCTGTGAAAATAGAAAGAGGTTTCATTATGGAGTCACTTGTATCTTTTAGTAAATGGCTCAGCAAATGGTTTACTGCAGCTGTTATCCTCTGGGCGGCCTTTAACTATGCCCTTCCCGCAACTAGTAGTTGGGTCATTCCCAATACGGCTTATCTACTTGGTTTGATTCTCTTTGGTATGGGACTTACCTTAACCACTGAAGATTTTAAACGTATTGCTAAGCGTCCAATTCCAGTTGTTCTTGGGACTGTTGCCCACTATGTCATCATGCCTGGTTTGGCTTGGTTACTTTGTATGATTTTCCATCTGAAAGGTGCGACAGCAGCAGGGGTTATCCTTGTTGGGTCTTGTCCAAGTGGGACTTCATCTAGTGTCATGGCCTTCCTTTCAGGTGGGGATGTTGCCTTGGATGTCTCTATTGAAACCCTCTCAACTCTCTTGGCACCACTCATGATTCCAACCCTCTTGTCATTCTTGGCTGGTCAGTACGTGAGTGTCCCTGCTCAAAGCCTCTTCCTTAGTACCTTGCGTATCGTGGTTGTCCCTATTATCTTGGGTGTGCTTGTTCACTCAATCTTTGGTAAGAAAATCGATGCCATCATCAAGATTATGCCTTTGATTTCTCAAGCTGCCATCCTCTTGATCGTTGGAGCAGTTGTTTCTGCCAACCATGCCAATATTTTCACAGCAGCGACAGCCCTTGTCATTCCAGTCGTTATGCTCCACAATCTTTGTGTTTATGCCCTTGGTTTTGGATTTTCAAAAATCCTTGGTTTGGAAGAACCCCAACAAAAAGCCATTACCTTTGAAGTGGGGATGCAAGACTCAAGTCTTGGAGCAACCCTTGCCATGAAATATTTCGTGCCACAAGCTGCTATCCCATCAACTATCTTTAGTATTTGGCACAATATCTCAGGTTCCATCCTCTCATCATGGTGGAAGAACCATTCAAAAAATAATTAATAAGATAATGAAAAGCTGACCTTGGGTCGGCTTTTATTTTAATAAAGAATCTTTTTCGAGACTTTCCTTAGGTGATGACGAACGTCAGCGAACTTCAAAGAAGTTCCATGCCTAAGTTTCGAGTTGAAGGTCTCGAAACTTCCGAACCCCTGAAGTTTAAGTTCTTCAGGGTTTTTTATCACAGCGGAAAGTCTCAGTTATACTCACTTTGTTCTCAAAGAGAATCATCTGTCATTCTTTGCTGACTTTCTTAGTTCATGGCGCATTTGAAATAGTTTATTTACTTCTTGAATAGGGACGTTTTTGACTATGTTATAATGGAAGGACAAAAGCAGTTTAGGAGAATGTTATGGCAACAATTGGTATTGATTTGGGGACGACTAATAGTCTAGCGGTTACCTATCGTGAAGGTGAGGTTGAGCTGATTCCAAATGGTTTTGGCGAATATTTGACGCCCAGTGTGGTCCATGTGTCTGAAGATGTCTTGACGGTTGGAAAAATTGCGAAGGAACGCTTAGTGACTGATCCTGAGAATACGGCTCAACTCTTTAAACGTTCAATGGGAACCAATGAAATCTTTTACCTTGATGGGGAAGCTTACTCGGCAACTGATTTGTCAACTTTGGTGGTTAAACAATTAGTAGCTGATGCGGAGAGTTACTTAGGTGAAAAAGTAGATGAGGTGCTCATTAGTGTGCCGGCTTATTTTAACGAGAAACAACGTTCAGCGACCAAGGCTATCGGACAACGATTGGGTATTAAAGTGGAACGATTGATTAACGAGCCTTCTGCGGCAGCCATTGCTTGTCACAAGATTGGCAAGGACGAGTCTTTCATCGTCTTCGACTTTGGAGGAGGTACGCTTGATGTTTCTGTGGTTGATTGTTTTGATAATGTGATTTCAATTGTTTCTATTGCAGGTGATAATTTCTTGGGTGGTAGCGACTTTGATAAGGCTATCGCTGAAGATTTTTGTCAGTCTCAAGGGATTGATTTGGAGAAGCTAGATACCAAGCAAAAGTCTAGTCTCCTCTTGTCTGCAGAACGTTGCAAGCTCAAGCTACAAAAGGAAAAACTGGCTGCAGTCTCCTTAACTTACGATGACCAATATTACATGAAACAATACACTCAAGCTGAGCTTAAGTCCATTATTCAACCTGTTCTTGACCGTGTTAAGAAAGTCATTGGTAGAGCGGTGAGTGATAGCGGCTACAGGGCTCATGAGCTAGATGCCTTTATCTTGGTCGGTGGGTCTAGCATGATGCCTTTGGTTCAATCCTATATCACAAATCTTCTCAATCTTCCTATTAAGCGTTTGAAGGATATGGATGAGTTGGTTGCGCGTGGTTTGGGGACTTATTTAGCTGTCAAAGAGCGTCAGGAAAAGGTCAAAGATTTGGTGATTACTGATATTTGTCCTTTCTCATTGGGAATCAGTGCCTATGACTATGACTTTGATAAAAATATCTTTTCAAAGGTTATTAATAAGTTGTCTGTCCTTCCGACCTCAGCCAGCAAATATTATTATGCCAGCCGGGGACAGAAACAATGTCGCTTTATGATTTATCAGGGAGAATCGCTCGATCCTGAGGCAAATCTCTTTTTGGATGAGTTTATTATCGATGTTCCTGGGACTGCGACTAAGACAGAGTTTTTTGAGACCACCTTTACTTACGATATTAATTCCATGCTCTATATAGAGGTTAAACTGGGGTCAACAGGCGAGATTAAAACGTATCGTATCGGTAGTCAAAGTAAAATCGAAGAGGTTGACAAGAGTGAGCATCTGGAGAATATCAAGCTTGTCTCTGATCAATTGTCCTTTGAGGCCGACTTTAAAACGCAGTCTGAGCGTGCCTACCGTTTAGTCATGGAGATGCCTTATAAGATGCAACTACATTTTTTGTGGCAGATGGAAGATTTTGAAAAAGGCTATCAGCTGGCTATTAACAATATCAAGAAGCGAAAAGAAATCGTGAAACGCTACCAAGCTTATCTTGATAGCATTGAAAATATCATGTCACTAGATGATTTGGATATTTTCCGTCAAGAAAAAGACGCCCATGAGGAGAACGGTGAGCCCTTTGATAGGTCTGATGACCCTAATTTCTGGAGATAGGAGGTGATATATGAATTTTTGGTCGATTTTAGGCATTCAACCAACCAATAATCTTAAGGACATCAAGAGAGCCTATGCCAAACAGAGTAAGGTTTATCACCCTGAGGATGATCCTGAAAATTTCCAACGCCTGCAAAAGGCTTATCAAGAGGCCCTTGCCTGGCAAAAATCGCATTCTGGAAATGAGGAGAATAGTGCTGTCATAGGCCATAAACAGGCTGATGGTAGCGTGGTTGGGATGGTGTCTGCCTCTCAGCTAGAAGCTTCCTTTAAACAAGCAGCAGATAGTAGCAAGTCTGGTCAAGGGCAAGAAAGTATTGATGAACTTGAGCTTACGGATTATGCGACTGGAAAAGTCGACGATGAGCAAGTGACTGAATATGAGGTTCAGCAGGTGGATGCTGAAGAAGAGCAGAAGCAACTGGATGAGCTAACTTTATCAGATACTCATGAAACGTTCAATCACAGTGAGCCTCATTCAAGGACTCGCGAAGATTCTGTCTTAAGAGAAGATTTATCTATTGAAAATCAGGATAGTTTTCTTCAGACTGTTGAGCTATATTTCCTATATAATACTCTGACTATTTCTAAACTCAAAGATTATATGAGTGAGTGTGCTGCTTTGGGCTGGTTGGAGGATCAGGATTTTTCTTACCGCTTCACCAAGACTATTGGCACCATACTTGAAAGAGGTGGTATAAGTTATGAGAGCTTGGAAGGAATTGAAAGTCTTGCCAAGGATTATGGCTTCGCATTGTTGGAAGCCTACCTTTGTGACCTCTTGGATATGAGACACAAAAAGACCGCTTGGCAAGGACCTCCTCTTCGTCCAATGACAGAAGTGACAGAGCCCACACGGACAGGTGGAGGGGTGATTGTCTTATCCTTTCTAGTCATGGTGTGTGGTGTCTTATTCCTCGCCAATGGATTTTTCACACGAGCAATGGTCCAGTCACAGCCTAAGAAGATTCAAGTTATTTCGGGGCTTACAGGAAATGAACTGGTCTCACAGGGAACGGTAGATAAGGCAGCTTCAGCCATATCTGATTTGGCTAAAAAATCAGATAAGCCTATTTCTGATACCAAGAAAGTGGTCTATGACCAAGCTAGTTCCACCTTTGTGATCGAAGACAGCTCGACAGGGCAGCGCCAAGAACTACCGGGGGTGACAGAGGTTTATGTCCTGCCAGTTTATGAAAATGGACAAGAAGACAAGGGTTTGGCTACAAGTAACGACGGTAGCAATTGGGAACTCAGAGATAGTGACGGCCAGGTCCGTGGTCCAATTACTTTATCAGTTGCCATGTCATCTGATATTGTTATCAAGAGTGAAAATGGTAGCTACACTACGGTAGAAAAGGAGTAGAGATATGAAGGATTTTATTTTGAGAAATATTGAAAGAGTCTTCTCTCTCCTCCTTACAGGTATTTTTCTAGCCCTGCTGTATTTTGGAAATGAGAAAGGTTTGCATCTCTGGTTTGACAGTGGACGTGAGAGTGGTAGTCTGGGCTTGGTGACAGGAATATTTATCTTTTTTGTACTTGCTCTTTCTGCTGGCATTTGGGTACTAACGGATAAATTTCTTCTCTTTATTTTAACCAAGATGGGCTATTATAGCGAAGACTGGTCTAAGGTTGTAGGTGTCATCATTGGAAAGAGAATTGCTAAGGCACCAAGAACAAGTACCAATCATTTCCTAGTCGTTAAAGTTGGTGAGGCAAAACGTAACTTCTTCGTTAGTCGAGATGACTTCTATACCCTTGAAAAAGGTGATAGCCTTTGGCTGCGGAAAGTCAGAGTGCATTATAAAGGTCGTGTCGTCCGCACTTACTATGAACTTGCTGAGCGATATTAGACTATAGAGAGCTGACCTTAGGTCGGCTTTTTTACGTCACATGACAAATGTCATGTCATGTCATGACATCTGGTGCTAAAAAGAGAATGACCAAAGAGATATACTTTAGTCATAACTTAGAAATAATAAAAAACGAAAGAGGTCATCTCATGAAAATCAAAACATCTTACCTTATCTACGCTGTTATCGGAACTGTCTTTGCTGGACTTAGCATGTTTACTGATATCTTTGAAAAAGGCAACTTTGAAGCTATCTTCTCAAATCTTGGCATGATTATTGGCTTGTCTATCTCAGCCTACATTCTCATCACTATGGCTAAAAGTTTTATCGACCTTGTTATTAATGAATTGAAAAACTAGGAGATCCAGCATGAAACTACTAAAAATACTGAGCATCATGCTCCTAGCGGCAATTTGGACTATCCTCTTTGCCTATGTCCTATTTCATGGTAGCAGTGATATACTCTACAGTGTTATGGGCGTCTCAGTTGCAGCCTGTTATGTTTTTCTAGCCTTCTACCAAAAGAAAGGAAGTCACAAACATGAGTGAAGCGGTCCTTCAAGTCACAAATCTTGTCAAAAAGATCAATGGTAAAACGATTTTAGATCATATTAGTTTTGAGGTGGGACAAGGTGACTGCCTTGCCTTGATTGGGCCCAACGGTGCGGGTAAGACGACCTTAATGTCCTGCATACTTGGTGATAAGAAAGCCAGTAGCGGTCAAGTCTTTATCAAGGGCAAAAAGGGGAAAGCACAAGATCAAATTGCTGTTCTCCTTCAAGAAAATACCATTCCCTCACAATTAAGAGTTAAGGAACTGATTGCTTTTTTCCAAGATATTTCTGAAAATGGCTTATCTAAAGAAGAAATTCAAGCACTCTTACGATTTAAAGATGACCAGTATCAGCAGTTTGCGGACAAACTCTCAGGAGGACAAAAACGTCTTCTTGCCTTTGTTCTCTGTCTTATTGGCAAGCCTGACATTCTGTTTTTAGATGAGCCGACAGCAGGGATGGACACTACGACACGCCAACGCTTTTGGGAAATCATCAATGATTTGAAAAAGTCAGGTGTGACCATTCTCTATTCGTCCCACTATATCGAAGAAGTCGAGCACACAGCTGACCGCATTTTGGTTCTTCATCAGGGAAAACTCATCAGGGATACTACGCCACATGCTATGCGTAGTGAGGAAAAGGAAAAGCAAGTCACCTTACCAAGTCGCTTTGCGCCAAGTCTTGACAAACTGCCAGCCATTTATGAAGTGACTGAAAAACGTGATGTTGTAACCTTTATGACTAAAGATATTGAAAGTGTATGGAGTAGTTTACAAGCTCAAGGCTGTCGCATTTCTGACATTGAAATTCAAAACAAGACACTTTTAGATAGCCTATTTGATAGCACAAGGGAGGACAAGTCATGAAAGCACTACTTAAAATCGAATGGATAAAAACATGGCGCAGTTGGCCAGTCTTCATCATGTCCATAGGAATGCCCGTCGGATTCTTCCTCTTGTATTCAGGTATGGAAATGAGTCCTGACCCTGAATCACAAAAAGCCTTTATCTTGTCTTATATGTTGACCATGACTGGATTTTCTATGTCTAGCTTTGGTTTCTTTACCTTCCCCTACATGCTTAGAGAGGACCAAACCGATCACTGGTTAACTTACATCGAACATTCAAAAATCAGTATTCAATCCTATTACCTCTCTAAAATCTTTCGAGTTCTTATGAACTTTATGGTTGCTATCCTAGTGACTTTCTGTGTGGGAGCTTTTGTGCGTGATGTTAAGATGCCATTATCACATTGGCTTGGTTCAGGGGCTCTTTTACTCTTGTCAAGCCTAGTCTTCCTATCCTTTGGCTTGCTCCTTGCCCAAATTAAGTCTCAACAAATCATGGCTATCGTCGGAAATATCGTCTTTCTTGGTCTTGCTATTATCGGTGGTTCTTGGATGCCAGTAACCATGTTTCCAAAATGGGTTCAGCACATTTCGGAGTGGACACCCATCTATCATATCAATCAGTTAGTAGTCAATTTCGCAAAAAAAGGGGAATTTTCATGGAAATCACTCATTTTTATCTTGGTCTATGCTACAATAGCTACAGGCTTAGCCCTTTTTATCAAATCTTACAGAGAAAGTGACCATGTTTAGAACTTACCAGAAAAATGATTTCGCTTATTTTGTTAGTCTTATTTTCCTTGTCTTCCCAGTATTGGGAGTCCTTGGTGGGTATTATCCAGTTTGGACCCTAGTTTTGACAGGACTGTTTACCATCGCTTATCTCCTTATGGTGTATTTGAAAAAGGCCTATAGCAAGTGGATTCCCTTTCTGTGGTTTTACACTCTAGCTTACATTATCTTTATGTCCATAACCTTCCAGGGGGGCATGATGTGGTTTGTTTTTTTCAACGTCAATCTTCTCGTTTGGCGCTTTGAGGATAGTATATCATCTTATCGTTTCTTTTCCTTTCTAGTGACACTCTTGATTTTGACGTCATCATCCTTCCTATTGAGAGACGACTTGAGTACTCACCTCATGTCTCTGGCTATTCTCCTCTTTTCGTTGGGAATGTACTATTATCAAAACCGTATACGTCAGGAGAGAAAGATGGAAGAAGCCCTTGCGGAGAAGAATCGTACCATCAATATCCTGTCGGCTGAAAATGAACGTAATCGTATTGGTCGTGATTTGCATGATACCTTGGGACACACCTTTGCCATGATGAGTCTCAAAACTGAGTTGGCTTTGAAACAGATGGACAAGGAACAGTATGATGCTGCTAGGAAGAATCTGGAAGAATTGAACCAGATTAGCCGAGACTCTATGTACGAGGTACGTGAGATTGTCAATAAGCTCAAGTACCGAACGGTGGCAGAGGAGTTACTGGAACTCGAGCGACTCTTTGACCTATCAGATATCGTCTTGGCCGTGGATAGTAGCCTTGACTTAGACAGCCTGTCACCTGTTAGCCAGTCGACCTTGTCCATGGTGCTTCGTGAACTGTCCAATAATGTCATCAAACATAGCCAGGCCGATAGCTGTCAGATTCGTCTAAGCCGTAATCGTGGTATTGTCCTTGAGTTTGAGGATGATGGTTGTGGCTTTGAGGAAGTCACTGGACAAGAACTACACAGTATCAGAGAGCGCCTCAGTTTGGTAGATGGAGACTTGGAAATCCTGTCTCAATCGCATCCAACCATCATTCGTGTGCATTTGAAAGAGGGAGGAAAAGCATGAAATTATTAGTTGCCGAAGACCAGTCAATGTTGAGGGATGCCCTCTGCCAACTCCTCATGCTGGAGGACGATGTCGAAGAGGTCCATGCGGCCAGCGATGGTCAAGAAGCCATTGCTCTTTTGGAAAAAGAAGAAGTCGACGTAGCCGTTTTAGACATTGAAATGCCAGTTAAAACAGGCCTTGATGTTCTTGAGTGGATCCGTGCCAACCAAAGAAAAACGAAGGTCGTTATTGTGACCACCTTCAAACGTAAAGGCTATTTTAAACGAGCCCTTGCAGCCCAGGTGGATGCCTATGTGCTCAAAGAGCGTTCCATCAGTGACCTCATGGCGACCATCCATACCGTCCTAGCAGGTCATAAGGAGTACTCACCAGAGCTTGTCGAAGGTGTCGCCTTTGACAATAATCCACTCAGTCAACGTGAACAAGAAGTCTTGGCCATGGTGGCTCAAGGCTCAACCAACCAAGAAATCGCAGAAAGTCTCTTTCTCTCAAACGGAACCGTCCGAAATTACATGACAGCCATCCTGACTAAACTCGATGCAGGCAACCGAACAGAAGCCGTTCGCATTGCCAAAGAAAAAGATTGGTTGGGATGAGGCGAAATAGATAAGAATGAAGTCACCATTGGTGGCTTTTTTCATTATACCGGTACTATATAGAAAGTATTTTACATTTTTTTCAATATTTTGATTTATAATAGTGCTATAATTGTAGATAATAATTTTGTCAATTCTAATAACAACCTTTGGATGAAAAGGAGATATCAAATGGTAGTTTCTGAAAAACGAATTGAAGACCTAAAAGGACTAAAATTTAATGTTCCTTCATATCAAAGAGGATATCGCTGGACTGAACATGAGGTTACAACTCTTTTAGAAGACCTCTATACACATAGTAAACAGAACAGAGATTATAAGTACTGTTTGCAACCCTTGATTGTTAAAAAAGTTTCAGATAATACTTATGATGTTGTCGATGGTCAACAGAGACTGACAACAATCTTTATCTTTTTGAAATTTATGTCTGCTGAATTTAGTAGTGGTCGTAGAAGAAGTAATCAATACGATTACTTTGAGTTGGTTTATGAAACTAGAGAACAAAGTGCTCAGTATTTAAAAGAGCTTAACTTTGATACTTATGAACAAATCGAAGATTATGATATTGATGCAAATCATATCAGTAAGGCTTTTGCTGCTATCGATAAATGGGTAGAACGAGAAGACATTAATTCGGATAATGCTCTACATGATATTTATCAAGTTTTAACAGAGGCAGTTTTCTTTATTTGGTATGAAATTGATGAGACAGAAGATCCTATAAAACTCTTTACCAAAGTTAACTTGGGTAAGATTCCTTTGACAAATGCTGAACTTATCAAGGCTCTATTATTAGATCAAACTAATTATGAATCTGAAAATGATAGCGAAAGGATACATAGGGGAATAGATTGGGATAAGATTGAACACAGACTTCAAGATGAATCGTTTTGGAAGTTTCTTACAAATAATGAGATGTATGACACTAGGATAGATCTTTTGTTTAACCTACTTGAACATCGCACCTTAGAAATGCCTCAAAATGATATTTACGCTACTTTTTACTCTATCTACTCAAAATATCAAAAGAGTGAAAATAAGTCTAACTTTATAAGTGACTACTGGAAAGAGGTCGACTCATTATTTGAAGAATTAACTAACTGGTATACAGACTTAAATAGATATCATCTAATTGGTTATCTCTTATCGGTTGGCGATAAGAAGATCGAAAAAGTCTTTGCGGCTACAAGAGGAAAGAAAAAGTCGGAAGCTTTTTCTAAGTTAAAAGACCTTGCTTATGAAACTCTTCCGAGTGATATAGCATCTATAGAAGAACTTTCCTATGGCAATAAAAATAAAGAAATCAGATCTTTTCTTTTACTGTTTAATCTCGTTACTTTGATTAATAAGAGTGAAAAACAATATCGATTTCCTTTTGATATTTATAAGAAAGAGAAATGGGATATCGAGCATATTCATGCTACGGCCGATGAGACTGCTGAAGCTGATGATAGTCTAGCTAATTTAACCTTGCTAGACTCTAATACGAATCGCTCTTATGGAAATAGCCCATTTGACCAAAAGCGTAGAATTATTCTTGAGGTTGATGCGGAAGGAAAATTTGTACCTGTTTGTACGCGCAATGTGTTCTTGAAAGTCTATAGCAATGAGGTAGATGGATTTGACGACTGGACTGATAAGGATAAAGACAGTTATATTCAAGCGATAAAACAGGAATTCAACCAATTTTTTGGAGATTATGAGGAGTAGTCATGCAAGAGATTAATGTAAAATATAACTTAAAATCATTGTTAGAAAATTATCTAGTCGTAATTCCATTGATTCAGCGAGACTATGCACAAGGAAGAAAGGATAAAAGAACCACAGAAGTTCGAAAGAAATTACTCCAGGATATAAATTCTGCCTTACTTGACACAAACGTTGGACCACTTGATTTGAATTTTATTTATGGAAAATCAACCAATGGGAAGTTTATTCCATTAGATGGGCAACAACGTCTGACAACTTTATTCTTGGTTTATCTTTTTGCCTATAGGAATAATGACGAGTGTGACTTTCTGGGTAATTTCTCTTATAAAACTAGAGATTCTTCTAAAAAATTTTTCAAGAGTCTATTTGAGAATAGAAAAAGTTTCTTTACAGAAACAGAAAGTCCTTCAGAAATCATAACAGATCAGCCATGGTTTGCAGATTCATGGCAGTTAGATCCAACTGTACAAGGTGCCTTGAAGACACTAGATGACATTTCTGCTTCTTTCGATTATGGGTTCGATTATGTTTCAATTTTATCTGATTCTAATAACCAAAAACTTGTCTTCAATTTTCTAGATATTGATAAACTTGGTTCAGAAGATGAGCTCTATATCAAACTGAATTCTAGGGGGCGTCCATTAACTGACTTTGAAAATTTTAAAGCAAGATTAATTGATAGAATAAAGAAAATAGATAGTCATTTAGAAAGGGAATTTTCCCAAAATATTGATACAAAATGGACTGATGTTATTTGGAATATTGATAAAAATGCCTTTGACACCAACTTTTTAAATTTATTTGAAATTGTCCTTATCAATAATTTAGATAGTCTTGATTATTCAAAACGTGACAATTGGACTCTTGAAATTGACTTTGAGACTGTAGAAATAAGTCACATAAAAATAATTGTATCTGTTCTTGATTTCCTCTCTCAGAATAACGTGACTGACGTTTCATCTATCTTAGAACATTCGATAGTCAATAAAAATCTAAAGGATAGGGTTTATTTTCACGTTATTTCAACATTCATAGAACATCACGGTGATAAGATAGATACTAGCTATAAAAACTGGTATCGTATCTTTAGGAACTTGATTAATAACTCAGTTATAGATTCTCAAGATTCATATGAACGGGCAATCAAGGGGATTAATGAACAAGTCGAACATACTTCAGACCTGCTAGAATATCTAGCCGAGGGAAATAGAATTAATGGTTTCAGTATTGACCAAGTTGACGAAGAGATTGAAAAAGCTAAATTGATAACTGCAGATGATTCCTATAGAGAGATTATAGAAGTTGCTGAAAATCATCCCTATTTTGATGGTCAGATTCGAAGTTGCTTTTACTTCGAAGCGGATGATTTGCCAAGCAGAAAGATTGATGTTATTTCAATCTATTGGAATAAAATATCAAAAATGTTTACTGAAACAAAGCCTGAAGAAGGTCTATTAATGCGGGCAGCTTTGCTAGCTCTAGGAGACTATACAATGACTACAGCTAATAATTATAAAACGCTGTATCAGGATAATTCAAATGAGTCTTCTGGGTCTGCACCAAGCCTTAAAAGTTTATTTTCATCTCGAAATGAGTATGTCAAAAAACTACTTGATGAACTCGATATGACCAAGCCTCTAGATGTTGAGTATCGTCGTATTATCCAAGAAAATATTAGTAATATAGCTCCTCAAGAATGGCGTTATGCCTTCATTGCTTACTATGAAACCATGTTTAGTAAAATGACTCCTTCACAATATAGAATGAAATCTCCGTTCTGGCTTAATCGTTCAGAAGAGATGTTGTTAATTCCAAATAAGAGCTCTAGTGCTAGAAATTATGATATTCATTTGATAGCACTAGAAGAAAAACTAAAGGAAATAGGAATACAATCTTATTATGAAAGTGAGAAAGGTATTGAAATAACTAACAGGATTCTTTATGTAAATGAAGTATATGAAGTTAGATTTCGAGGAAATCATTTTAGCATAAATAAAATAGGTGGCGAAGAAGCAGAGGAAGAACATTTTGATCCTACGCTATCATTTTTGGATATAGCAGAATACTTGAATAATAAATTGCACTAATATTATCAAAAAGGCTAGTGAAATTCACACTGGCCTTTGTGTATTAAATCTCAATTATTCTTGTAAGCTAGTATAAGAAAGACTAGAGATTATTACGAACAGAATTAGGATAATTTTCAATTTTCAAAGGGACTTTGCGCTTTTTAGATAAGTATTGAAAGTAAAAACATAATAACGTAGAGGATAATGATATTCTATTTTAGAAGTTATAATCAAGCATGAGGTCGAATAATGAAAGAAGAAAATAATTTGCAAGGGAAAACCAGTCGTCTCTTATATTTTATGTCTGAATTGGAAAAGGGGCATAAGGTTAATAAAACTGATTACCTTAAACGTTTTAATATCGCCGAGCGAACCTTTAAAGATGATTTAAGGGAATTAAAGGAAAATCTAAAAGTACTTAGAGATGACATGAAAATAAAGTATTCTCGACTTGCAGGAACCTATGAGGCAGAATATAACCATGGTTATGGTAACTTAAAGTACAACCAGGCCGTTATCTTGTCTAAGATTCTTTTAGAAAGTAGAGCACTACGTGTTGAGGAAGTTAGAGAAATCATTGACACCTTTGTAGAGCGAGCTGTTGATGATAGGGAACGTCAGCGTATTAGAAACTTTACGGAACGGGAACTAGAGGAGTATAAGGAATTATCGATTTACAGAGACAATAAGAGTAAATCTATCTTACCTCATCTATCTGCTATTTTTGATGCAATTGAAAATCAGAAGCCTCTTTTTTTAAGTATACGAAATACCAAGGTAAGGATGCCGATTATGATGTGTTACCGGTCTCGATTATGTTTAATGATCATTATTTTTATTGTATGGCATATAAAGTTGAAGAAAAAGATGGAAGATTAAGAATAGATACAAGGAGTCTTCGTAATTTCAGACTGGATCGTTTTAAAACTGTTCATCGTTCGAAGTATAATACAGAACTAATATTAAGTTCTGAGGAATTAACTCAAATTTTGTCAGATAGTGATGTTCGTTATCATACTTTCTTGATGTTTTCAGATACGGAAAAATTTCGGATTAGATTCAGATATGTTGGTCAGTTTTGGGAAGTACTTGAAGATGATATCCCTGCACTTAAAGTTATCGAGAAAGATACAAGGAGTACAGTTCCTAGGGTAATATATGAAATTGAAACCTATGGCAGAGATAGTTTTCAACGTTATATTGATCGATTTAATGGGGTGTTTACTATACTTGAACTTGAAAAAATAAATAAGTAAAACTGACACTTTTTTTTAATAGCATTTCGCAAAAAAACAGAAGTACGTTTTATACGTACTTTTTTTGTTGTATTGTTTGAAAGTATAAAACAGATGGACAATGATGTGTTTAAGGTACTTGTATTGTGTGTTTCTGGTGATAAAATATAGTTATAAAGAAATAATGCAAAACAAAAGTACAGCATTTATTACCAAAAGGAGGAAAGCAAAATGTCTAAAATTAGAAAGATTATTTATAGAAACAAAATGAAACTAATGGAGAACAGACACTCAACAAAAGGTGTTTACTGTCATGGAGCTAAAAAAAATAAAATAGTTTATGAGACTAATGCCAAAGCGCTTCGTGCAGTCATGTTGTGTGAGGATCAAACCATTCGTACTTATTATTGTCATTATTGTGCAGGATTTCATACAACCTCAAGACCTGAACATAATGAATTAGATGATTTGTATTTATTTGCTAGAGTATATGTTTGTTAATGGTTAACACTAATAATGAACATAAACAAGGAAAACTCATCTTTTCAGAGTGAAGTGTTGAAATCCATTCATTAGTTGAGAACTAAGAAAATTTTTTTTAGAGGGAGAGTAATTATCATGAATCTTATCATATTTTTCGCTACAATTGATGTATTAACTTTTATGGCTTTGGGAATTCTTTTTTCTATGAAATTAAGAGAAACTCGACGGCTTAAAGAGATTGAAAAAGAAATCGAAAAGTTTGAAGCTCGAAGAAAGATATATTTAGCCATTTTGGAAGATGACGAGGATGCATTGTTAACCATTATGAAGAATGACAAAGAATTATTGTTAGATGTGATAAATGGACTTTAATATATTTTTCGATTTATAGATGAAGATTTTCGTCTTTTCTATAGCTTGGTACTAAAGGTCAGTTTTAAAACTTACAACTACTTGAAGCAATTGGTCAAAGGAATTTTTATCATGATGTAAAGTTAGGATTTAAACTTACAGCACTCAAAAAAGAAATTATTCCAATACTTTTTAGAGTTTCTATCTTTAAGTCACCATATGGTGGCTTTTCTTATGCCTTATAATCTATCTAAACATTCACAAGCAAGCAAAGTCAAGACATGGTAAAATGGAGTGAGTTGTGCTTATTTAAGTGAGCAAAATACAAAGACGATTACCAAACAGGATGAAATCAGAAATGAAAAAATCAATCTTTAAATCCAGTTTTGAAGAAAGTCTCAACCTCGAAGATGATGGGTTTGTTCAGTATCAAAACAAGGATGTTTTCTCTAGGTTGGAACCCTATTACAAACAGGGAAAACCGACAATAAAACTACATCTTCAAAGTCTTTTGATGACTTTGGTTGGCCCTATCTTTATCAATTTCATGTTTTTAGTTTTCTCACTATCCCTTCATGACTCTGATCCTAAAGATTTAACTCTCGCTATTTCTCAATATCCGCTATTAACAGCGGATGTCTATTTAGTCTCTTTCTTAATTTGGATTTTCATCATACTGATAGCAAAAGGTATTAAAAGAGCCTATTTACTGCCCTATCGTTTGCATTTTCATGTACTAACATACCTCATTTGGTTCTGTCTTGAATTTAACCTTCTAATGATTGATGTGGCATTGCCGACCTTAACAAATTGGTTCATGCTTGTTCTCTTTGTTTTGCTTGTACTATCAGAATTACTGATGTTAAGGCTTAAAATAGATAGTCTCAAGAACTTGATATATGGTGTCAATCCCGCACCTATCCTACCCAATCGACTTGTCAAAAAATTGATGACTTTTGGAGCAGGGTTTCTAGGTTTTGCAGTGATTTTGAATATCCTGTTAAAACGTTTATCTATAACCTTTTCAACCTTGGTAGAGGGAGTGGGACTTTTAGGGATGTGGATTATTCTCAATCTGATAATAATGGCTTTTCTGATTTTTATGGAATTTCCATGTTACCTCCATGTCTACTACAAATGGAAATACCCTGAAGAATATCGTGAATGGGAAGGTAAGTCAGTAGAAGACTGGTATGGCAAGTGGTACTTGAAGAAGCACAAGGAGTTGTTGAAAGCTAAAAATGAAGAAAAAATCAATCTTTAAGGCAAGCTTTGAAGAATCTTTAAATTTATTAGACGATGCTTCGCTTCAGTATATAAAGAAAGACTATTACGAAAAACTTGGAAAAGGTTTAAATAATGGAAAGCCAAGTATTGGCTTTAGAATAAAAAGTATTCTCTACAGTATTTTGTTTGTATTTGGAGGGAATTTTCTCCTTGCCTTATTTGCCTTTTCTTTAAACGATGCAGATCCTAAGGATTTAACTCTGCCAGTTCACAAGCCATCACTGTTGACCCCTGAATTATTCTTGATTTGCTGTTTTGTTTGGCTATCACTCGTTCTTATTGGAAAATTTGTTCGAAAACCATTTCTTCGTCCATACAGATATCGCTTTCATATCGAGACCTTTTTATTTTGGTTCTGTCTTGAATTCAATCTCTTGGCCATAACTGTAGTCCTCCCGAACCTAACCTCATTAGGAATTTGGTTCATTTACATTCTCTTGTTTATCATTGCCCTAATATTCCTTCGCATAGAAAAAAGAAGTTTAAGCTCTTGTTTTTTCGGTGAAGAGGCGAGAAAAACTCTTGTTGATAGAATAGCGGGCCTAATCGCCACCTATGGTTCAGGAGTGCTAGGTCTTGCTGTAATCATCAAAATAATCTTATCGCACACGGGCATCGCCATCTCGCAAAGAATGACTTTGTTAGGTATGTTCTTGACATGGATAATCATAGATATTGGATTCTTGGCAATGGTTATCTTAATGGAGTTGCCCTTATTTTTAGAAGCCTACTACAAATGGAAATATCCTGAAGAATACAGAGACTGGGAAGACAAGTCAGTAGAAGACTGGTATGGAAAGAAGTATCTGAAGAAACACAAGGAGTTGTTGGAAGCTAAAAATGAAGAAAAAATCAATCTTTAGTGCAAGTTTTGAAGAGAGTTTAAATCTTTTAGATGATAGTGTCTCTGGAAAATTTGCACAGGATAACTATCAGGATGCTCTAAAAAAAGAAAAATACAGAGGGACCTTGAAGTCATATGTTTGGTTAGTGATTTTGACAATCTTATTTATAATCGGTCCTAATTGGTTGATTGTTGCTTTAAATGATTATTTATTTTATCATGCTAATCCTAAAGATTTAACAGTAGGCTTGTCCGAAATCAATTTTCTTCCCTACTGGGTATTTTGGATGGGACTGGCAATATGGCTTTTACTGATTATATTAGGGAAGCGATTCAACCAACAGTTCATTTTGATCTATAGAGGTCAATTTCATTTTATGGTTTCCTTTATAATATGGCTTCTAATTGAGTTAAATCTTCTATTGTTGAATTTACTTTATGGTCTATTTGGATATTTGGGAATGGCTGCTTTTGAAGGACTGATTCTTTTTATAATCATTTACCTGATACGTGATAAGACTACCTCATTGATAAATTTATTATATAGTGGTACCGAAATAGAGAGTCCAACTGATAGATTGTTTAATAGAGTATTTAGATTTATTGTCAAGTATGGTGGAATAGTCGTAGCACTCTGGATAATTTTTCGTACGATATTTTCGGATTCAATAAGAAATGCAGATAGTTTGGTTGGAGGATTAAGCGTTCTATTTTTATTTCTAGTGTTCAATATATTGATTGCTGCCTTTGAAATTTATTTCATGTTCCCCTATATGCTGCAAGGCTACTACAAATGGAAATATCCAGAAGAATATCGCGATTTGGAAGGCAAGTCAGTAGAAGAATGGTATGGGAAGAAGTATATTAAGAAGCATAAGGGCAAGTTTAAGTGAAAACTTAAACCAAGGAAGTCATTATGATGGCCTCCTTTTTTATTGCTCCAAATACTGTACAATAGAGCAATAATAGGAGTTTACAATTATGAAACAATCTCAATTTGCGAGGGCGCTAGCCAGCAGATTTTCTTCTCAAATATTATTTAGAATATTAAAAATGTTATAATAGAGATGAGAAAGGGGGAGACGATGATGAAAATTATAGCAATAAACCCTATTCCGTTTAAAAAAAGAATGATTGAATTTCTCTTTGATTATCTTTTCATTCTAGCTTATTTAGTTCTTCTGTTTTTAAGTTCGATGCTTATTTACATCATCTTTTTTAATGGTGTCCCAGAGTTTACAGAAATTCAGTCGCAGTGGCTTGTATTTTTCACCTCTGTTTTGCCAATCACGCTCCTTTTCACATTCTTGGATTATAAAAATGATGACAGTTTTGGGAAGGTAAAAGCGGGACTTGAACTGGTCTACCAGAAAAAAACAGTGCAGGCTAGCTTGATTAGAAATGTCATCAAATTTTTACCTTGGCAACTCGGTCATATGGGCACGATTCATGGCTTATATAGTGATTTTGATGTGTTATCCATTATCCTCTCGTTTTCGGCGACTCTACTTGCAGTTTTGCTACTGGCAATGACGATATATAGGAAAGATAAGAGGCATCTAGGAGACCTACTAGCCCGTACACAAGTACAGCTAAGAGGTGACTAAGATACAGGTTGCTTACTTGATTCTTAAGGAAAACTGTATACGATTAAAGGAAGTCATTATGATGACCTCCTTTTTTTATTGCTCTAAATACTGTACAATAGAATGATTACAGGAGTTTACAATTATGAAACAATCTCAATTTGCGAGGGCGCTTTGGTATGGTATTCTGGGTGCTCTCTTTTTTGCTTTTACTTTTATTTTCAACCGTAGTATGAATCTTTCGGGTGGGTCCTGGGTGTGGAGTGCTAGTCTACGTTACTTGTTTAGTTTGCCTATGCTGGCTGTTTTGGCCTGGCGTAAGGGTGAGCTGGCAGGTGTTCTGTCTGCCATTAAGAAAGAACCCTTGACCTGGTTGGTCTGGAGTACGGTGGGTTTTGGTCTTTTTTATGGACCGCTGTCTCTAGCGTCCATTTATGGCGAGTCTTGGTTTGTGGCGGCTACTTGGCAGATTACCATTCTAGCTGGTCTGCTCTTGACGCCTCTATTTGGGCAGAGGGTACCTGGTAAGCAACTGCTTATGACATTGGTTATCCTTTTAGGGATTATTCTCATCCAGATTCCTTACTTTGGTAGTGGTCTTGGTAGCGGTGTGGTCCGTGCTAGTCTTTTGATTTTACTGGCCGCTTTTGCCTATCCTTTGGGCAATCGTAAGATGATGGTCCACTGTAAGCAGGATCAGCTTTCAACGACGCAGCGCGTGTTTGGGATGACCTTGATGAGTACGCCTTTTTGGTTGCTCTTGTCAGTTTTTGCTGTAGCAGATGCTGGGCTTCCATCAGGTGGACAGATTTTACAGTCTTTAATTGTAGCTGTCTTTTCTGGGGTTGTCGCAACCTTGCTTTTCTTCGAGGCAACTAATCTAGTTAAGCATAACCATAAGCAACTGGCAGTAGTTGAGGCTACTCAGGCTGGTGAAGTTCTCTTTACCCTCTTGGGTGGTTGCCTCTTCCTCGGAGATAGTCTACCTAGCCTTTTGGGATTCTTTGGGATTGCTATTGTAACTATTGGTATTATTGGAAATAGCCTGCTAACAGGCTCAGATTAAGCATAAGTATGAGACTTTCGAATGGCAAATTCGGAAGTTTTTTATTTCTATTAAAAATATTATAGAAAAATGCCACATTTTCAGACGATAGTGCTATAATGATATTAAAAGTAAGCGTTTACCGTTTTAATGTAAATCCTAGAGATATTTCCGGAAACTTTGACAGGCTTATTAATAAAGGCGAATGTATTGACTTTGAATTTTCATGAAAACTGAGATAACATTTAATGTTACTCTAAAGAAGGAGAAGAATCATGAATGATACTGTTTGTAAAAATTGGTTTATGCGTAAAAGTGGGAAGACTTGGGTCTACGGCTGTGCCTTGGTAAGTTTTGCAGGTTTGGCCCTGGCTAGTCCTGTCTATGCGGACCAAGTGGAACAGGCAACTGTGAGCCCAACACCTCAAGAAGTGGTAACTCAAACTGACCATCAAGTTGCCCCTCAAGTGGAGCTTGCACCTAGCACGACCAAAGAAGTCCCCCAAGTGGTAGAGCCAAGCCCCTCTCTTGTTTCCGAATCTGCTAAAACAGCTCAAGAGAATCCCACTCAGCCTAGCCCTGACCAGTCAAAAGAAGTACAAACACAGGCTAGTGAGGCTGAGAAAGTAACTAACCAAGCGCAAGAAGCCGATTTGAATCAGACCAGTCAAGAACAATCTCCAGTTGTAACGAATAGCACCAGTCCTGTTCATGTGACAGCGGAAAAAACGGATTTGCCTAATAATGAAGCGGTTACCAATCTAGAAGGGATGACCGCAGACCAAAATGGTCACTGGGAAATGCAGGCTGACGGTATTCATTCAGAAGCCAAAGACAAGGGAGACTCTTTCCTTTATTCTCAATCCGAGGGCAAGAATTTTATCTATTCAACAGATGTGACCTTCAAGGAAGCTGGTGGTGCCGCTGCCCTCATTTTCCGTGGTAACAATGATAGTAGCGATAAAAATATGTACGGGGTCAACGTAGACTCTGGTAACCATAAGGTTAAGTTTTGGCGTTGGGTTAATAATCATGATATTCAACTTGTAGACGAAAAAGATGTAACACCAACTGCCGATGAAACCTACAATCTTAGAGTAGTTGCGGCTAATCAGTGGCTATCTTACTATGTCAATGATGTGCTTGTCGCAAGTACAGGTGACGCTGTCCTTCAAAAGAGTGACAAGGGTCAACCTCAAGTCCTTCCAGAAGGCTACTTTGGACTTCTTAATTGGAATGCCAATGTCATTTTCAAAAACACCCGCTATGTTAATCTTGATGATGCCAGTCTTCCTTTGATTGACAATCTTGTGGTGACTTCAAAGACAGGTTCTGTTGAAAAACAAGCCCAATTCTTCTCTGAAGAACCACTCCATATCCAATATGTGGGACACAATGCTGAGACAGTAGGCTTTGACATCACTAAGCATAATCCAAATGCTGTTATCAAGGTAGAAGATACCAAGGGAAATGTCTACACAGATATTTCACAATTGCCAGTGGCTGTAGGTGCCAATTACTTTATTATTGAAAGTAGTATGACTGATTCACTAGGCCGTCCTGTGACCTTGACTTATCGTGTTAATATCCACCGTAGACAAAGTGATGATGTGTACTACAACGAGCTTTATCGTGATCAGTATCATTATTCTGTCAAGGATGGCTGGGCTAATGACCCTAATGGCTTGGTCTTTTACAAGGGACGTTACCATCTCTTCTATCAATTTTACGATGATACCAAATGGGGGCCAATGCACTGGGCCCATGCGACCAGCCGAGACTTGCTTCATTGGGATGAAGAGCCTATAGCCTTTTACCCAGATGCGACAGGTCACATGTTCTCAGGCTCTGTCGTGGTTGATAGTACCAATAGCTCGGGTCTCTTCAAATCTCCGGAAGGTGGCCTGGTAGCTATTATCACTTCAAATGGTAATGGGCAACGGATTGAAATCGCCTATAGTGAGGACGAGGGTAGAACTTGGCAAAAATATGACAAGGTGGTTGCCGACTGGTCTCAGGACCCACTTCAAAACCAAGATTTCCGTGACCCTAAGGTTTTCCGCTGGAATAACCAATGGTTTATGGTCCTTGCAGGTGGTCCACTCCGCATTTATTCTTCACAAGACTTGAAGAACTGGCAAGTTGAAACAACCTACAAGGATTTGCATACGGAATGTCCTGACCTTTATCCGATTGTGGCCAATGATGGTGCACTCAAATGGGTCCTCTCACGTGGCGGTCGTTCTTACAAGGTTGGTGATTTTAAACAAGTGGATGGCAAGTGGGCCTTTGTGGCTGATGAGGTTTACCAAGATCATGACGAAATCATGAATTTTGGTAAGGATTCCTATGCTGCCATGACTTATTATGTTCATGATTTTGGAACAGCTGACCATCCAAACATCCCACAATTGACTGAAATCAACTGGATGAACACTTGGGAAGATTATTGCAATCTGGTTGCAGATACTGTAGGTCAAAAATTTAATGGTACCTTTAACCTTAACCTTGACCTTGGTTTGGTTAAATCAGGCGACCGTTACCTTTTAACCCAAACACCTGTTAAGGCCTACGAAAGCCTTCGTGACACAGAAAATGCCCAGTATTTTGAAAATGTCACAGTAGCTTCTGACAATGAATTGCTTAAAGATTTCAAAGGTGACACGTATGAAGTGGTTTCCCACTTTGTACCAGGTAAGGACACGACAGCAGTTGGATTTAACCTTCGCGTTGGTGATGGTCAAGCTACTAAGCTCATTTACGATTTAACTAAGGAAACTTTGTCTATTGACCGTAGTCAATCTGGTACTATCCTTTCTGATGCTTTTGCTAAGGTTAATAGTCAACAAGTGACTCGCAATGAAGATGGTTCTATTGATTTGCATCTATATGTGGACCGTGCGAGTGTGGAAGTCTTTGCTAAGGGCAATACGGTAGCTGGTGCTAATCAGATTTTCCCAAGCCCAAGAGCTGTTGGCGCTAGTGTCTTGGTTGAAGGTGGTCCAGCCAAAGCAAATATTGCTATCTACCCAATTAAGAGTACTTGGACTGACAAGAAGGAAGTTACTAAGGCTGTTGCCATGAACACCACGGCTGCGGGTCATTTGGCCCTTGAAGTTGGTCAAAGTAAGGACTTGCAGGTTTACCTCGCACCGGCTTCTGAAGAGCAAGATGTGACATGGACAGTAAGTGATCCAAGTTTGGTGTCCTATACTGAACATGACAATAAACTTTCTCTCAAAGCCCTTCACAAAGGTCATCTCACTGTCACAGCAACTTCAGTTGAAAACCCTTCATTGACCAAGACCTTTAATATTGACATTACGCTCAACAATTTTGCGACCAACCTTAAAGGTTTGAAAGCTGTCACTGGTGATTGGTATATTGATGACGATACCCTTTACGATAGCAATGTCAGTGCCAATGACTTCTTCATGGCCTATGAAAGTAATGGCTTCAAGCAATTTGACTATGATATCGATGTCAAATACCAACATGGTTTGGTCAACCTCTTTGTAGCTGCGGAACGTGAAGAACCTGGTCGTGCCTACTCTGTCCAATTTGCTGACAACGACACTGTTCGTCTCTTCCGTTTTGGTGGTGAAACCATCGCTGAAGCTCACTTGGATAAGGCTATCAATGATGGCCAGTACCACCATGTCAAGGTTGAGAAAGGCGTAGACACCATGACAATCTATGTCGATGGTAAGGAAGTGCTCCATCATCAATTTGATGCCGTGGATAATTACTTCAATCATGCCCATGTCGGTGTTGGTCTTTGGGATGGCTCAGTAGAATTCCAAAACTTCTTCGTTACTGAAAAAATGACAAACACAAGCAGTGACACTACTGACGAACCAATTAAACCTGATCCTCAGCCAGAACCTAGTCCAGAGCCAAATCCAGAAAATAAAACAGATGAACCTGAGCATCAGCCTGAGCTTGCTCCAGAGCCTGAACCGACAGGACAAAATAATGGTCACGACAGTACAAACACAGTGCCAGATCCATCTCAGGATAATACTGGTAAGCAAGAAGAAAGTAAGGCTCCAGTGGAAACACCTAAGACTGTCGCTTCACTTGTTGAGAACCTCCTCAAAAAATTCAACGCATTTAGTCTCTCAACTTTTCTTGCAAGTATTGCCAAAGAAACATGGCACTTTTTGACAAAATGGTTATTCAGCTAAAATCAAAACGTTGAAAAGGCTATGTAAGAAGAAAAAAACTTAGAAGTATGAGTGCTTCTAAGTTTTTTTGTTTCTACTAAAAATTATCCAAAAATTTCTTTTGCGAGTGCCTTTCCTTTCGGAGTTGCTGCTAAGCCACCTTCAGCAGTTTCCCGAAAGGCAGTTGGCATGGCTGAACCAACCTGATACATCGCGTCAACAACCTGATCGACTGGAATGGCAGATGTGATGCCTGCCAAGGCCATGTCCGCAGCTACTAGGGCAAAGCTTGCTCCCATGGCATTACGTTTGACACATGGGACCTCAACCA
>ERZ773001.160-NODE-160-length-28442-cov-42.7655_pt1 | contig 28442 bp, 20 predicted proteins | sample MGYA00511673_ERZ773001 | MGnify/ENA primary metagenome ERZ773001 (study PRJEB29015, sample SAMEA2738091) | human oral metagenome | biome: human oral; feature: human-associated habitat; material: saliva | place: China | collected 2162 ... | reverse complement strand
GCCCGGCTGATTGGCCGGGCGCGCGCCCGCATGTATGCGGGTGTTGTGGTGTGATGGCGGGGTTGTATGTGCGATTGTGGTCTGATGCCCACCGCGCTTTGGTGAGCGGCCCAGGGCCTAGTCAAGGTATTCGAACTGCAAGAGGTGCGCGTCCTCGAAAGAGCTTGTTGCTGATCGGATCGTGCACCTCATCAGTGACGATGCACCCGTTCTGATCGGGTGCAATGTTCCTTAACGGGTGCAGTCTTCAAAATCTCGCACGTAATTCGATTGAGACTGCTTCAACATTTGAAATCAGAACGTTGAAATTCAGCGCTTTCTGGGGTCTCGCAAATTTGTGGTGTTGGGGAATTACGTGCGAGATTGTTGGGTAAGTGCATAAGGGTGAGAGCTTAGCGTGTCGTGGGGCTAGCCGGGGTGCCGCCGTCTAGTGGTTCCTTGAGCCAGTCGTAGGCGACGCGCTGCGTGCCGTTGGCGACCGTGATCGTTCCACATTCGCGGAATCCGAAGGACCTAAGCGCGCGCCGCATCGGCGCGTTGTCCTCGTGGGTGTCGCAGCGCAGGTAGTCAGCGTGCGAAGCCGCGAAGCCGAAAATCGCTCGGGCAATACCCTGCCCACGCACCGCCGCTACGCGGTGAATGACATGGTAGTCGGCATCGGAATGCCATGCGCCGTCAATCTTGGCATAGGTTTCGTCTGGACAGGGTGCGAAAGAAAAGACGGCGAGCGGCCCAGTCTCATCGGTCACGAGGAAACAGCGTTCGTGCGCGATGTCTTCTTCAGCATCAATGCGACTCGGATACCCGTCGGGCCACTGAGTCACATTCCCATTCGCCTGCATGAAAGCGCGGGCATGCTCATACGCGCCCTCGATGAACTCGAGGTTGTCAAGGGAAGCGATTTGAATCTGCATCTTCCAATAATACGGGAGCTCACGCCATATCGCGTTCCGTGTCTAAGTCCTACAGTGGATTCTTTGGTGCTGGTTGGATCTGATCAAGCCAATGTATTTCAGGGCGTGTGTACTGTTCAGGACCTGGCTATCAAGTGTGGTGAGGCGTGATTTACGCACAAATTTGAAAATATGGCAGTATAAGGGCTGAAGCCTGAGCATTAGAGAGAACGCCTATTTGCTGACGGTTAGGGTGCATGTGGCTCCGTTATAGGTAGATTCCTGTACCAGTTTTCCAGGGGTAAATTAGTCTCGGTCTCGTGTTGCCTTCTGTGACCTGATCGAAAGAAAAATGGTTTGGAGCGCTAGGGTGAGTGTTGTAGTCAATCATGGCGAAGTGACTAGAATCGTTCGGATTTTGAATCATGTTGAATGTGATGTTTATGTATCTTGAAATTGGTTCGCTGGATTGGATTTCGATCTGAATGGGCTTGGAGATTGTTAGGGCGTTTATGTGGTTCCATTGTATGGTTAGGCATGTGTTATTGTTGAGCTCTTGGAGTTGCTTCAAGTTGGTAATGAATTCGGAAGTTATGATCGTTAGGACCTGTTCATGAATTCGATTATGGGTAATATTAATGCTGATGTGTGGTGTTGTTAATGTGGTATTAATTGTGGCGACATCGCATCCTGTTATGGTTACATCTGGTGTTGTTGGTGCTGATACTGTTGCGCGTTCATTGGTTGTTGTGATCTTAATTGCTGCCCATTTGCATGCGGCTGTGCAGGGGCAGCAGTCGCAGCGTTTGCAAGTGCATTGCTCGGTATTCTGCTGAGATCTGCAGCTGCAGTCGCTCGTGCAGTAGCAATGTTGTCGTATAAAGCAACATGCTTCGAATCGGATCTGTTCAACTGTTGGTGGGAGCTCGATTTCTATGTCCTTGCCAATCGAAGGGTGAATAATGCTATTTGAGAAGAGGGCTCTTCTTATTGAAAGGGGTGGGCTGGTTAGTTTAATGGTTGATGAATCAACTATGAATAGTTCTTGTTCAAATATGGCGTTTTCCCATTCTAAATTCGGCAGTTGTGATCCTTTTATTGTCAGGCTTTTGTGGAAGGTGGTCTGATTGAGTGATAGTCGAGCGTTTGAGATCACTTCTTGGATTTGGATGGTGCTGACAATATGGCACTGGTCGAGTATAATTTCCTCGTTCGACCAATTTGCGTGTTGCTGTCGTTGTGATATGCTGTTGATTCGCCTGAGGATTATTCCAATAATCGACTGTTGAATCTTTGCGTGTTCTTCGATGGTTCCTTCATTGGTCTGGTTGAGTCCTTCGTGGCGGACTTGAAGGCAGAGCGTATCGATGATGTGGCGCTGTAGCTGTTGTTTTTCAGTGTTGTTTAGATGGGTGCTACGGTCTGCAGAATCTGCCAGTTCTGCGAGTAGCGCAACTGCGCTGAGCCGCAGTCCTGGATTCTCTGATCCGAGGAGCTGGTAAATCTGTTCGCGGCGTTTCCAGTAGTCGTCGCGTTCGACTGCTGCCTGTGCTTGCTTCGCGTTGACAGCGTTATCGTGGTTCCTCTGCTGCCAGGCCGAGAATGCGAAGCCTGTCCCCACGATTGTTGCGCAGAGTGTCATAGCGGCAGACGACGGCCAGTGGAAGTGTCCGCCCCACCAGAATGCAGTGGGGGTGCAGATGATGAGCAATAGTATGGCCAGCGCAAACGGAGTCCACCAGTGCATCAGATAGTCGGGCATAGGTGTCAGGCGTCCGGGTTCGCGCTCTTTCTTGTTCGTATCGCTAGTTGCCTCGGTGCTGTCCGTGTTGTCATCGTCGGCGGGGACCATGCTAGCTCCTTTGCTCTGAGTTCACTGCTTCGCATCGTAGCAGCCTGTCCAGGGGGAATGGTCGGGCGCCACTTGTCGAGTTAGCTTTGGTGTCAAGCGAATGTTCAGGCTAGTTCTTGGTGTCGCAGTTCTATCGCGTGGAGTGTGGCAGTAGCGCCCGATGGGTGGTGCCGTGGATCCATTGGGTGGAGAGTTAACCCGTTTGATGGCAGTGCTGGCAGGGTGCCCAAGCTGCCACCTGAGGGGTTAACGTGCGCATTGAGGGGTTAAGGGTGCCACCCATCGGGCCGCGGTGCTCCGACTAAGCCGGCGCGCCCGTGAAACGCGCGTGAAACCGTCATGGCTCCACCCACAACGACGCAACCCCACCCAGTAACAACACGGTCCCGCCTGCAACCCCGTGGCATCGCCCGCAAACCCTGCCCCGGCCTCGTTCGGGGGTATGAACCTGGTTAGACTGGCTCCCATGACTGAAAACGCGCAGCTTGTTGTGACCCTGTCCTGCCCGGACCGCCCCGGGATCGTGCACGCCGTGACCGGCGTGATCGGCGAGTCTGGCGGCAATGTCATCCAGTCTCAGCAGTTCGGTGACCCCGACACGGGTACGTTCTTCATGCGCGTTGAGGTGGACTCCCCGAAGGGTCGCGCGCCCATCGACGATGGCTTGGCCCGCGTTGCCGAGGAATTCGGCGCCACCTACCGCGTCGACGACCTGGGCCGCAAGCTGCGCACCATCATCATGGTGTCGCGCGAAGGCCACTGCCTGACCGACCTCCTGTATCGCCAGCAGACGCAGGGCCTGCCGATCGACGTCATCGCGGTCGTCGGCAACCACCCGGACCTGGCGCCCGTCGCCCAGTTCTACGGCGTCCCCTTCCTCAACATCCCCGTCACGAAGGACACGAAGGCCCAGGCGGAGCGCCAGCTCCTCGACCTCATCGCCTCCGAGGATGTCGAGCTTGTCGTCCTGGCGCGCTACATGCAGATCCTCTCCGACGAGGTCTGCCGCGCCATGCAGGGCCGCGTCATCAACATCCACCACTCCTTCCTGCCCTCCTTCAAGGGCGCGCGCCCCTACGCGCAGGCCCACGAGCGCGGCGTCAAGCTGATCGGCGCGACCGCCCACTACGTGACCGCCGACCTCGACGAGGGCCCGATCATCGAGCAGGACGTCACCCGCGTCTCCCACGCCGACTCCACGCCGGACATGGTGGCGCTCGGCCAGGACGTGGAGCGCCGCGTCCTCGCCCAGGCCGTCCGCTTCCACGCGGAGCGCCGCGTCCTCATGAACGGCAACCGCACGGTCGTCTTCTCTCGCTGACGTCGGGCGCGCGGGGTGTCAAACACTGGCCCGGCGCTCCGCTGAGGGGTTGTGCCCACCGACGAGGCCGTGGCTGGCTCTCGCGGTGGGCGCCTCGTCACCTGCGCGGATGGGTGCGCCGAGGCTGTATTCAAGCCGGAGAGGCCAGGCTCGGCGTGTCGCGCCCTGTCACCAGAAAGCGTGCGGCCAGGCGGTCATATTTGCCTGTGATTGCGCGCTTCCGCGAAAGTGATTGTCACTTGGTGGGCAACGCTGAGACGTGATCTTTCGGTCATTTAGCGGGTAAGCGTCGCGTTGACCGTCTGATAAATGGCACACTTGTTACGTGGACGAAACGACTCAGCAACGCACTCCTGTTACCGGCTACGTGCCCGGTGGTTTTGACATGTTCCACCAGGGACACCTCAACATCCTGCGCGCCGCGCGTGAGCGCTGCGATCGCCTGGTCGTCGGCGTGACCTCCGACGAGGCCCTCATTCGCATGAAGGGCCGCGCCCCCGTGATCCCTCTCAAGGAACGCTGCGACCTCGTGTCGTCGCTGCGTTTCGTGGACGCGGTGGTCGTGGACCTGGATCAGGATAAGCGCCTGGCGTGGCGACTCCAGCCTTTCGATGTGCTCTTCAAGGGCGATGATTGGAAGGACACTCCCAAGGGTGCTCAGCTTGAGGCGGAGATGGCGGAGGTCGGCGCACGCGTCGTTTATCTGCCGTACACGCCGTCGACGTCGTCGACGAAGCTGCGTCGCTTTATCGCGCCTGAGGACTTTAGTGACGAGGCCTCGGCTGACAAGTCCGACAAGGCGACGGAAGGGGAGCAGCAGTGAGCCTCCCCGTGGTGCTTGAACCGGGTGCTTCGTGGGGTACTCGCTTCACGACGTATCGTGCGGCCCTGGCCGCTGCGCAGAAGCCGGGTGCGGGTGTTCCCGCGTACATGCGTTGGGTGAACCGTGGGGCTGCGCGCGTGGCCGCTGCAGCGTGCGCGGCTTTCGGCTGGACTCCGAATTTCGTCAGTTTCATCTCCGTGTGCTTCTCGACGCTCGGTCTCATCGTCCTTGTCGCGCTCGAACCTGCGTGGTGGACGGGTCTGATCGTGGGCACGTCCCTGGCGGTCGGTTTCATGTTTGACTCGGCGGACGGCCAGGTGTCGCGCGTGACCGGTGCGTCGTCGAAGACGGGGGAGTGGGTGGACCACGTGGCGGATGCGTTCCGTTCCCCGGCGATTCACTTCTGCACGGCGGCTGCCGTTATGGTGTACCGTCCCGAGTCCTGGTGGCTCGCTATTGTCGCCCTCGTTTACGGGTGGGTGACGTCGGGTCAGTTCATGAGCCAGATCCTCGCCGAGCAGTTCGTGCGCGCCGCCGGGCGCAAGCAGACCCGTGGTGGCAACCTGCGTTCGTTCATCCTGCTGCCCACCGACCCGGGCGTCGTGTGCTGGACGTTCGCGCTGTGGGGCCTCGGCGCGCCTTTCATGGTGCTCTACACCTTCCTGGCTGTGGTTGCCGTCGCGCACTCGTCAATGTCGCTGCGTCGCCGTTACCGCGACCTGCGTGCCCTGGATGCCGCGGCGAAGCAGGGGGACGGTCGTGCCTGAGCTCTCTGTCATCCTGCCCGCGCGTAACGCTGCGGGTACGATTGCGCGCGCCGTGGCTTCGACCCTGGCGGCCATGCCGGCGGACTCGGAGTTGGTCGTCGGCAATGATTCGTCATCGGATTCGACGGTCGGTGAGGCCATCCGCGGCGCGTCGCGCGGGGGAGTGGTCGATCCTCGCCTGCGTGTCGAAGACATTACCCCGGGTGAGGGCGGCGTCTCGCGCGTCCTCACTCAGCTGATGGAGCGCACCGATTCGCGCCTGGTTGGCCGCATGGACGCCGATGATGTCTCCCTGAAGGGGCGCTTCAAGCGCACGATGCGCGCCATTGAACGTGGCGACGACATGGTCTTCACGCAGATGATCGAATTGCGTGGTTCTCGTCCGGTGCCGCGCATGCCCTACGAGATCACGCCCGAGGACATGGGCTGGCATCTGCTGCTCACCAACCCTGTGTGCCACCCGACGATGCTGGCGACGCGCGAGATCATTGACCGTGTCGGTGGTTACCGCGCTGTTCCCGCTGAAGACTATGACCTGTGGATGCGCGTTGCGTCCGCGGGTGGTCGTATTCGTCGCCTGGCCGCCTGGGGCTTGCTGTACCGGATCCATCCGGGGCAGGTGACGGGAAATAAGGCGTGGCGCTCGGACTCGTGGAAGAATCCGGATCAGGCCCAGGCTTTCGCCGAGCTGTCGGTGCATCTGACGGGCCAGGAGCTGTCACGCCTCGTCTCCCTCGTTTCTCTTCCTCGTGACAAGGCCGAGCGTGAGCTTGAGCGCTTCGTGCAGGTCTACACTCAGGGGGTTGCATCTCGACCCGCAACGTCCCGCCGCGTCCTCGAACGTCGGCTGAATGCGCGCGCCGCGTGGGTGCGCTCGAACCTTCAAGGAGAACACTCATGATCCTCACCCCTCCGCCGACTGGCGGCCAGCAGATCCTGCGTCACGCCCTGGGGCGTCGCTGGAGGACGATCGCTGCGGGGACTGTGGTTGGCATGCTTCTTGGTGTTGGCGCTGCCTTCGTGATACCCGTCACGCATTCCGCGACGGTATCGATGACTGTGACGTCGCCGACGCTTACGCCTGCGCCCGCGATTCGTGCGTCGCTGTCGAACACGACGGACATGGTGACTGAGCAGGGAATCGCGAAGTCCGCCGCCGTCCTGGACGCTGCGGCCGCGACCATCGGCGGCGGGGCGACCGCTGCCGAGCTGCGCGAGAACATGGAGGTGTCGGGCGACACGAATGGCACGATTGTCAAGATCGAGTACTCCGCGCCTACCCGCGCCGATGCCGTCAAGGCCGCTGACGCGATCTCGGACGCCTACCTCAAGGAGCGTACTGCCCTCGTCGAGCAGCGCGCGAACGAGATGGCCTCCGCCGTGAACGAGCAGATTGCCACCCTGGAGGCCGAACTCAAAAGCCTGAACCCCGTCGTGGATGAGGACGGCGACGTCGTGAGCACTAACCCGCGCGCCAAGGAGCTGACCGAAGACATCAACAAGCTGAAGGAGCAGGCCGCGACGCTGGAGCCCTACCACGCCACCGCCGGCCTCGTCATCACGAGTGGCGATGCTTCGATTGACACGGTTGAGCCCGCGAAGTCCCGCCTGATCCTCATTTTCACGGTCGTCGGTCTGTTCGCTGGCCTGGTGTTGATGCTTCTGCGCGAGACGCGCGCTCGTACCCTCGATTCGCCCACGCAGCTGGCTGACTTGACGGCTCTGCCCGTGTGGAGCGCCGAGGAAGGCGCGCCCGAACCGTGGCTCGCTCCCACCCGTATGCTCGCGATGGCAATTGATCGCGACCACTGGGTTGACCTTATTACTGACGCCTCCGACGCGGAGTCCCGTCAGCTGCACCGCGTTCTGTCACGGTCGCTCGCCGAGACTCGTGTGCCGACGCCTCGCCTGATCGATATCTATCAGCCCCTGGCCTCCTTGCTTGACGAGGTTCGTCCTTCCCGCCATGTGCTCATCGCCGTGCGTAAGGGCCACGACCTCAAGGAGCTGCACGCTCTCCTCAACGAGCTGGCCATCATCAACCGCGAGGTGAACGGCATGCTCTACCTGGATGGCACGGTGACGGCCGGGGCCGAGGACCTGGCTGAGCCTGCGCCCGTCGCTCAGGTGATCGAACCCGGGGACGAGGTCGTGGCGGGCCCGTCCCCGGACGAGACGACTATCCTGCCCAAGGTAGAAGTCAGCTCCGAGCCGACCCCCAAGAAGACGTCGGACAACAAGGCGTCCCAGAAGAACGACTCCACCGATTCGAAGGATAAGAAATGAGTGCCGAGGAGACCCTGGTGGTCGACGATCAGGCAGCGTCCATCTGGCACGTTGACCGCACCGCCCGCGTCACCCAGCTGATTTCGGGTGACCCGAAGGACCCCCGCGCGCTCGTTCTCGTGCGCGACAATGGGCGCAACTCGGATTTCGTCGAGATCGAGGGGACGACTCACCCCGAGTACTCGGCGCGCGTCGCCGCAGTCGAAGCTGCGTCCCCGCGTGGATGGGAAGAAGGGGCCGGCGCGAAGGTCGACGCCACGGTCATCATGTGCACGGTCGGCTCCTGCGACATGCTCGAGGCTGCGGTGCGCGCGATTCTGGCCCAAAAGCATCATCGCTTCACGCTGGTCGTCGTGGATAACGCCCCCGAGACCGGCCAGACACGCGAGAAGCTCGCGAGTATCGACGACACGCGCATGACCATCGTGTCTGCCTCGCGTCCCGGCCTGTCGCGCGCCCGCAACCGCGGCGTGCTGGCCGCCCGTGGCGAGGTCATCGTCTTCACCGACGACGACGCGATCGTCGACCCGAACTGGCTGACCGCGATGATCGACCCCTTCACGGCTTCGCCGTACGTAGCTGCCACCACCGGCATCGCCTTGCCGCTGGAGGAACGCTACAAGCCTCAGCGTTGGTTCGAATCACGCGGTGGCTTCCCCAAGGACATGAAGCCCCGCGTGTGGTGCGCGGGCGATATGCCCGAGGTCCTGGAGGTGCTGGGTGAGAAGGGTGAAGGAGGCCCGCTCTTCCCGATCACGACGGCTCGCGTGGGGGCCGGCGTCTGCATGGCCATGCGTCGCGATGTCCTCATGGAGGTCGGCCCCTTCGACCCCGCGCTCGGCGCTGGCACCTCGACGCGAGGCGGCGAGGACCTCGACATGTTCGCGCGCATCCTGGCCACAGGCGACGTCATCATCCACACGCCTGACGCCCTCGTGCACCATCGTCACCGCGTCGACGAGGCCGGCCTGGATAAGCAGATCCGCGGCAATGGCTCCGGCATGGCCGCTCTGCTGACGAAGGCCATCATCGCGAAGCCCTCGGTCCTGTGCACCCTCGTGGGACGCATCCCCGGAATCCTCAAGCGCATCAAGCCCGGCGGTGCCCGCGTGGCCGGCCGTGATGACGATACGCCCGGCTCGCTCACCAGGTCCGAAATCAAGGGCTTCCTGGAGGGGCCCTTCCTCTACCTGTCTTCGCGCAGGAGCAACAGGCTCGCCCCGCTCCACCCGGCTGACGAACCAGAGGTCGATGCGACCGCGCAGAACAGCGCTGACGCAGCCCCGGCCTCGTCCGAGGAACGTGGCACTCCTGAAGGGAACACGAGCGCGTGAGCTGGGGCCGCGGAATCTGGAGGAAGCCGCCACCGGCACGCATCGGGCCGCTGCGGGAGGACGCGCAGGACCTGCCGGCGTGGCCCTTCGTCGCGGCCTACTCGATGTACCTACTGTGGTGGGTCCTGGGCTCCGGCGACCTGATGTGGCCGTTCTTCGGAATCATCATGCTCGTGCTGATGCTTGGCCGAAGCGGTCTGCGTTTCCCGCCCGGAACGATCATCTGGATGTTTTTCCTGGCGTGGGTGTTGGCGTCTATGTCGATGCTCGACTCGGGCGGGCGCGTCATTGGCGCGTTCTACCGCTTCCTGCTCCAGCTCGCTCCCGGTATCTTCGCGGTCTACGCGTACAACGCGCGTAAAACGCTGAGCGTGCGCGTCATCGTGGGCACGATGTGGGGTTTTCTCCTGTCGACCACGATTGGTGGCTTCATCGCCATGGCGTGGCCCGAGCTGCGCTTCAAGACGCTCATGTACTACCTGGTGCCGAAGCCGCTGCACTCCAACGACTTCGTCAAGGACTTCACGAAGCGCGCCACCACCCAGTGGAACCCGTCGTCGTGGATTCTGTCCGACCCGCGTCCCTCCGCGCCGTTCATCTACTCGAACACGTATGGCAACGTGTACTCGATGATCTTCCCGCTCGCGCTGATTTTTGCGTACGTGCTGTGGCGTGAGCGCTCGACATATCGTTTCATCGTTGTCGGCGTGTGCGCGCTGTCGATCATTCCGGCGGCGGCAACGCTCAACCGCGGCATGTATATCGGCCTCATCGTCATCGTGACGTGGGTCGGTTTCCAGCGCCTGCGCGCCGGGGCGTGGCGCACCGTTCTGGGCATCATCGCTGCCCTCATCGTCAGTGTGGTGGCCTGGCTGTCCACACCCGCCTCGAAGTCCCTGTTCGACCGTCTCCAGGAATCCTCCTCAACCGCAGACCGTGCGTCGAACTACCTGGAAACTCTCAACGAGCTTGCCGAATCGCCGTTCCTGGGATTTGGTGCTCCTCGTCCCTCGGCGTCGTCCTGGCTGCCGGCTTTGGGTACCCAGGGCCAGTTCTGGACCGTCCTCTTCTCCTACGGCCTCGTCGGCATTTTCCTGTTCATCCTGTTCTTCCTGCGCATGTTCCCGCGCATCTGGCGGGCCAAGGACGTCTACGGTTCGATCCTGGGCGGCATCATGCTGGCCACCCTGGTCGAGCAGTTCTACTACGGCATGAACACGGGCCTGATGCTCTCGGTCGTCGCCGCCGCTCTGCTGTCGCGTCACCTGGAAGAAGAGAACCACCCGCTGCGCCTGGCCGCCGCCCAAGCCGGTACACCTACGCCCGGTTCCGTCGCCGGTACGGTCCGCGTCGCGGCCCCCGTGCGTCTGGGCGAATGGGGAAGCCCCGCCGCGAACGACGGGGCTTTCTCCACTCGGATGCTCGAGCGACTCAACAGGTCGGGTCGTCGGGGAAGGAGACACCGGAGAGCTTCCAGTTCTGACCATCCTTCACAAACTGAAAGTATGTGAGGGCGCGGGTCATGGTCGTGTCGTCCGTGAAAGACGTCCCCGCGTCGTTGAGGACGCGCACGGAGGAGGAGTCCACACAGGCCGACACGGTGAGGTTTCCGGCACCGTCATCGGCGATGACCTGCGGGTTTTCGACGGTTGGCGTGCCCTCGGAGTGCAGGCCTTCCTTCGCCCATTCGACAGCCTGCGCATCGAATTCTTCGAGCGCGGACTCGGTGAGCACGGACGACAGGTCGGTTGCCTGGGCCTGCTCGGGATCGGTGTACGCGTCGTACAGGGTTGTCAGGATGTACGAGGCCTGGTCGCCAGCTTCGGTGGCCGTCTCCATCGCACCGGTTGTGTTGGCGGGACCCGCCGACTGCGGCGTGATGGTCTTGGCGATGGATTGCGGGGCGTCGGATTGGCCGGGACCCACGCTCTGCACGCCGGAGGCTGCAGTGGTCTCAGTGTCGGAAGAGCCCGTCAGGCGCAGTACCACGACGATGACGAGCGCGATGACCAGGAGGATCGCTGCTGCCACGAGGCCCTTCTTGCGGGTGGGGGAGAGAGAGTTGATGAAGTTCATGTGTTTCCCATCGATCGGTTATAGGGAAAGGTTACCGCGTGGTACGTGGTAGCGGGAAGGTTACTCATGAGTGAGACAAATCAAGCCAGGCGGTCCCTCGCTCGCGGGGGCATCGTCGGGTTCGTCGGAGCCATGGCCTCGGCCATCCTGGGTTTCGCTTTCACGATCATTCTCTCGCGCATGTTGGGCGCGACCGGCGCGGGCGTCGTCACACAGGCGACAGGCGTGTTCGCCATCGTCATGGCCTTGGCGAAGGTTGGCCTGGACTCCACGGCCATCTACCTGATGCCTCGCCTCTCCCTGGATGCGCCCCAGGAGATCCGTGCAACCCTGTCGTTTATGGCGACGATGACGGTGGGCGTGTCCACCGTGTGCGTCCTCATTCTCGAGGCCGTGGCCCCGTTGATCTGGAATGCCGAGGTGTCGGGTGCGACCCGCGCTGTCCTCTGGTTCGTCCCGATCGGTGCACTCACGCTCGTGGCGTCCGCCGCGCTGCGGGCGCTGGGTAACATGCGTGAGTACGTGCTCGTCCAGAACCTGCTGCTGCCGGGCCTGCGTCCCCTTCTGGTGGCCCTGGCGGCCGCGCTGACGGGTTCTCTGGCGCTCGTCTCAGTCGCGTGGGCACTGCCCTTCGTCGTGGTGCTGGTGGCGTCTTGGTGGCTGCTGCTGCGGCACATGCCGTCGGTGGCGGACTCTGAGGGGCGCTGGCCGAGTGCGCAGCGTCGTCGCCAGGTCGTCTCCTTCGCCCTGCCTCGCACCCTGACTGCCGGTCTTGAGCAGGCCCTGCAGTGGCTGGACGTCCTGCTGGTCGGCCTGCTCGCGGGCGATGCTGCCTCGGGTATCTACGGCGGTGCGATCCGTTTCATTCAGGCGGGCATGGTCGTCGATACGGCCCTGCGCGTCGTCGTCTCTCCGCAGTTCTCCAAGCTCCTGCACCAGGAGCGCATCAAGGAGCTGCGCGACCTCTACGGCACGGCCTCCATCTGGCTGGTGCTTTTCGCCGCGCCGATCTACGCGCTCATGGCGATCTACGCTCCGGCTCTCATGAGGATCCTCGGTGATGGTTTCGCGCCGGGCGCGAACGTGCTCGTTGTCCTGTGCATCGGCTCTATCGTGACCTTCATGGCGGGCAACATTCACTCGCTGCTCATCATGAGTGGGCGCTCGGGGTGGGCCGCTGTGAACAAGGTTGTGGTGCTGACGCTGAACGTTGTGGGCAACGTCATTTTCATTCCTCGTGGAGGTATGGTCGCAGCTGCGACGGTTTGGGCGGTGTGTATGGTACTTGACGCTGCGATGGCGACCGTTCAGGTGTCTCGCTTCATCGGTGTGACACCGAAAATCTCTGAAGTGGTCAAGCCAATCCTTGTTGTGGGCGTATCTGCCGCAATTCCTGGTGGTTGTATAGCATGGTTGTACGGACGCGATTCTTTCGTTGGGATGGTCGTTGGGTCGGTCCTCTCGGTCCTCGTTTTTGCTTGTGTTTGTTGGGCTTTTCGGGATCGGCTCCATCTCTCGGGACTTGGGTCCTTGGCGAAGAAAAAGCGGGGGTAAGGGAGGGATGTATGAGGTACCTGTGAAGGTTTGACTTGACCGGCCGGTTGATGGACTTTTCCTTGTTGTGTAATCATTAGTGCAACAAGATTATTGTCCCGCTGAAAGGCCGTGTCATGGCTTCCGCACTTTCGCGCCTTGTAACCCTTGCATCTGCGCCGATTATCGCGTGTGCATCGCTTGCGTTCGCCCCGATGGCGCACGCAGATGATGGCAATCCACCTCCCGTTTCCCCCGGTCAAACCGTCCTTCATGACGGTTTGAGCGCCGCCACCGCAGCGGCCTCGTGCTGGGACATCAAGCAGCGTGATCCCAACTCTCAGGACGGCACCTACTGGCTCCAGACCCCCGCGATGGACGCCCCTGCCCAGTTCTTCTGTGATCAGACCACAGATGGCGGCGGCTGGGTCATGATCGGCCGTGGCCGCGAAGGCTGGGAGCCGTGGAGCGGCGGCAAGGGCGATCCGGCCAAGCTCACAACGCGCGAGCGTAACCAGTCGGCCTTCGATGTCGTTCAGCTCTCCAACGACGCTGTCAACGGCCTGCTCAACAATGAAGACATCAAGGACCAGCCGGACGGCGTGCGCGTCCTGCGCTCGTGGAGCGCCTCGGGCCGCTCCTACCAGAAGCTGGACCTGAAGTTCTCCAAGATGACGGACTTCGTGTGGCCCTTCAAGATGGCTCACCCGGTGAGCGTCTCGATGGACGGTGCCAGTCCCGTCTCCGGCCTCCTGTGGAATACCCTCGGCTACGATCAGGGCTGGAACGCCCTCCAGCTCTACCCGTCGGCACGCACCGGCTGGACTGTCGGTTGGGGATACGGCGTCGGTGCCGGAAACTGGGGTGGCGACCTGAGTTCTGCGTCTTCCTTCTTCCACAAGAACGGCCAGACGGTCTTCCCCTACTCTGAGGCCTACGTGCGTCCGCGCATCGCCTCCGACTCCTCGGCCTTCACCCGCATCCCGGACGAGGGCGAGGCTGGTTCCACCGTGACCCGCGCCGTCTCGAACTACGCGGCCACAACCTCGTGGGGCGTAACCGGTAATATCAACGGCTCCTACGCGGAAGGATCCATTCAGGTCCAGGCCCTCAAGCAGGTCGGCTCCACCATGTATGTCGGCGGTAACTTCACCGGCGTCAAGCAGGGCGAGAACGGTTCCGAGAACCCGTCGCGCGGCCTGGCGGCCTTCGACGTCAATACGGGCGATTGGACCGGCCAGGCTTTCGACTTCAACAATCAGGTCAAGGCCCTCCTGCCCCTGCCCGACGGTCGCCTCCTCGTGGCCGGCGACTTCACGCGCGTCAACGGCGAGACTCATGTCGGCACCGTCGTCATTAACCCCTCCACCGGCCAGGTCGACCCCTCGTGGGACCTGTCGATCAGTAACGCGCTGAACGGCGGCCAGGTGAGCGTGCGCGCGCTCGACTACTACGACGGCAACGTCTACCTGGGTGGTGTTTTCACACACCTGAGCGGCGGCGGCTCCTCAAAGGTCTACGGGCGCAACGCTGCCCGCGTGTCTCTCGACGGGCGCCCCGACCGCAGCTGGAACCCGGAACTCAGCGGTTCCGTTCAGGCTGTGGGCGTCAGCGAGGCTAACGGTGCCTTCTACGCTGGCGGACACTTCACCCGTGCACACGGCTCCGAGCGTGCATGGTACGCGGCGAAGTTCTCGACCCAGCCCGGTGCCGCCCAGGACTTCGAATTCAATTTCGAACCTTCCACCGTGAGCGCCGGCAAGTACCAGCAGACCATCGCCACCGGGGGCAACCGCGTCTTCATCGGTGGCTCCGAGCACTCCCTGTTCGGCTACGACACCGGCACAAACTCGCGCACCTCCGGCACCCTCACCATGAGCATGGGCGGCGACATGCAGGCCAGCGCCATCTCCTCCAAGAACGTCATTTACGGCTCCTGCCACTGCTCTGACGGTGCCTACCAGGACAAGTACGACTGGGCCGTGTCTGACCGCTGGTCTCGTATCGACGAGATCAAGTGGGTGGGCGCATGGGACGCAACCACCGGCGAGAACCTGCATTGGACCCCCTTCGAGCTCTCCTCCAAGCGCAAGACCGGTGCGTGGGCGCTCACGACCGATACCAACGGCAACCTGTGGGTCGGCGGCGACTTCGATTTGTCGCACATCGACGCTTCGCGCACTCAGTGGAACGGTGGCTTCGCTCGCTACGACAACCGCGACAACGTTGCGCCCGAGACCCCGACGCTCGTGCACACGACCGCTTCCACGGCCTCGTCCGTGACCCTGGCTTGGGAAGGCGTCTCCGACGCCGTCTCCTACGAGATCCTGCGCGATGATCGCCCCATCGCCTCCACGACCTCGGCCAGTGTTGAGGTCCCGCGCGGCGGCGACAACCGCTTCTTCGTGCGCGCAGTCGACGCTGCGGGCAACCGCTCCGCCACCACCGCCGTCTACGTGCCTCCGGCCGACGGCGAGGTCGACCCCACCAACCCTGTCCTCCTGGACGCTGGTGCCACCTGGAACTACCGTGCGCTCAACAGTGCCGCCCCCGAGAACTGGACCCAGGCCTCGTTCGACGACTCCCAGTGGTCCACCGGTGCTGCTCCGCTCGGCTACGGCGACTCTCGCATCGCGACCGTCCTGCAGTCGAACGTCGCGCGCCCCGTGACCTCCTACTTCCGCACGCACTTCCCGGTGGTCGACGCCAAGGCGCTCAAGGGCGTTACCGTGAAGTACCTGGCCGATGATGGTGCAGTGGTCTATGTCAATGGCACCGAGGTCGACCGTACACGCATTGACGCAGGTGCCGTGAGCTACACGACGCGAGCCAACGCCGCGCCGAGCTACAGTGCGGCCACAAGCTCCCCGTCCGAGGTCTTCGTGCCGGCCTCCCTGCTCACCACCGGCGACAACGTCATCGCAGTCGAAACGCACGTGAACTACACGCGCAGTGCAACCGTGGGCATGTGGGCCTCCGTGATCCGCGTCGACGGAACGCCCGAATCGACCTCCGGGGATGACGACGTGAAGCCGGAGCCGGAACCCCAGCCCGATCCGAACCCGGTCCCGGTTCCCTACACTGAACCCTCGGTGCCCACAAACCTCGAGGACGCCACCAAGGCCATCGACGTTAACGGAATGACGAGCGGCGAGGTCATCCCTTCGGCTTCCACCCAGTGGAACTACTGGACCGCCATGGCAGCTCCCGCCTCTGACTGGGCAACGACCGCATCCCTGGCGGACTGGTCGCGCGGTGCAGGCCCCATCGGATGGGGAGACTCGGACGCGGCCACTCGCCTGGACATCGCCAAGAAGGATCGCCCCGTCACGTACTACTTCGCGCGTGACATCGACCTGGGCACCGTCACCCCCAATACGACCCTCACCGTCAAGGTGCGTGCGGACGACGGCGTTGTCCTGCGCATCAACGGACAGGTCGTGGACACGAAGCGTATGTCGCGTGGCAACATTAGCCACGACACGTACGCGAATGTGGCGGTTACGGCCCCCAAGGCGGCCTCCGATCTGCTCGAGGTGAAGATTCCCGCCAGCTACTTGACATCTGGGGTGAATCGCATCGGAGTTGAGGAACATGTCAACTACAAGGGCACGCCGTCCATGTCCTTTGATTTGTCCGCAACAATGGCCAAATAGAACGAACATCGTGTCGCTTCATGCAGGTTGGGGTGACGTCATGACTAGTTTGGGCAGTTTGACCGACCTCATATATTCCTGTTGACAGGGGGAGCCCTCGCCGTTCTGGCGAGGGCTCCTTCGTATGTGGTAGAACACTCTCGTTTTTGGCTAACCACATGGTTGAGCGTGATGGGTTTTCGTGACACTATAGGGGTAACCATTAATGCGATACCAGTGAGGATCCGATGAAGACTATCCGCCGCTGCTTGGCCCTCGGCCTGGCATCAATAACCGGTTTCGGAGTGCTTGCACTCAGCCCCGTCGCAGCTCAGGCGGCGGTTGACCCCCTCCACGATGGCCTCTCCGAAGCGACTGCCGCGGCCTCATGCTGGGAGATTAAACAGAACAACCCACGCTCGTCGGACGGCACCTACTGGCTCCAGACGGCCACAATGGATGCCCCCGGCCAGTTCTTCTGCGACCAGACGACGGACGGTGGCGGCTGGGTCATGATCGGTCGCGGCCGTGAAGGCTGGGAAACCTGGAGCCAGGGCAAGGGAGACCAGACTCGCCTCCAGACCCGCCCGCGCACTCCCGGCGACTTCGAGGTCGTCCAGGCGTCCCACGAGACCGTGAACGGACTGCTCGGGGGCACCAAAGTCTCTGACCTCCCGGACGGAGTCATGGTCCAGCGTGCCTGGAACCACCGGGGCAGCGCCTACCAGACCGTGCGCATGCAGTTCCCCAAGATGCGCGACTTCATCTGGCCCTTCAAGAGCGCCCACCCCGTCAACGTTAAGTTCAACCGCGAGTGGTGGGTCAACGGCGGCATCGTGTGGTCCGGCTTTGGTACGAACACCAGCTGGGGCTACGTCAACCTGATTGCCTCTGCGCAGAACGAGTACACGATGGGCTTCGGCTATGGTCCCCTCGCGTCCTCCTGGTACGACACCTCCTCCTCGGCGTCGTTCTTCCACCGCAACGGCTCCATCATCAATCCCTACGCGGAGGTCTACATCCGTCCCGAGCTGAGTTCCACGGACTCCTCTTTCCGCACCATCGGTGACGGCGGCACTGCCGCTGAGACCCAGAAGGCATCGGTCTCTGAATTTGCGACCCCCACGACGTGGGGCGTGACCGGTAACCTCAACGGCTCGATCCAAGAGGGAAGTATCCAGGTCCAGGCCTTCGAACAGGTCGGCTCCACCATGTACGTCGGCGGTAACTTCACCGGCGTGCAGAAGGGCAAGAACGGCTCGGAGACCACCAGCCGTGGCCTGGCAGCCTTCGATGCCACCACCGGTGACTGGAACGGTCAGACCTTCGATTTTAACAACCAGGTGAAGGACCTCGTCGAGCTGCCCGACGGTAAGCTGCTGGCAGTCGGTGACTTCACCAAGGTTAACGGTGAAACCCACGTCGGAACCGTTTTGATCGACGCTGCCACCGGCCAGATTGATCCCTCGTGGGACCTGCAGATCCGCAACGGCAACGCATCCGTTGTGACCGTTAAAGCCGCGAAGGTCGTCGGCGAACACATCTACCTGGCCGGTGCCTTCACCCACCTGACGGGTAACGGCTCCTCCTCCGTGTACGCCCGTAACGGTGCCCGCCTGGACCTGTCCGGCAAGCCCGATCGCTCGTGGAACCCCGAGTTCAACGGTGCCGTCATCGACATCGACGTGGACGAGAACGACTCCTACCTCTACGCTGCAGGCCACTTCACTCGCGCACACGACCTCGTTGCCGAAAATGCCGCCCGCCTGGGCACCGGTGCGGGAGCCGAGCTCGACCAGTCCTGGTCCTTCCGCCACTCCTACTTCATCGGCAAGTACCAGCAGGCTGTCACCGTCGGTAGTGGGCGTGCCTACTTCGGTGGATCCCAACACTCGCTGTTCGGCTACGACACCTCCGACATGACCCGCACCTCCGGATCCATCACCATGCAGAACGGCGGCGACCTGCAGGCAACCACCGCCTCAGCGACCGGCGTCGTCTACGGTTCCTGCCACTGCTCCGACTACACCTTCCAAGACGCCTACCAGTACCTCGCCCTCGGCAACACCTGGACGCGCGCCGACGAGATCCAGTGGGTCGGCGGATGGGACCAGGCCACTGGCCGCCAGATCGGCTGGACCCCCTACCGTCTGTCTTCCCTGCGCTCCACCGGAGCCTGGGCCCTCGAAATGGGCGACGATGGCGCCCTGTGGGCCGGCGGTGACTTCAACTTCTCCTACACTTCCAAGACGGACGGCCAGTGGTCCGGCGGCTGGGTGCGCATGCCCGCACGCAACGCCACCGCCCCCGCCGTGCCCGCCAACCTGCGCGCCGCCGACGGCAACGCAAAGGAGGTGACCCTCAAGTGGTCGTCCGTGCCCGGTGCCGAATCCTACGACATTCTGCGCGATGATCGCACGGTCGCCACCACGACCTCGACCTCCATCACCGTGCCCCTGGGAGGCAACAACCGCTTCTTCGTGCGCGCCGTCGCCTCCGACGGCCTGCGAGGTGCCTCGACTCACGCGTACACGGTCGACGCCAACGGCCAGCCGACCCAGCCTGATGACTCGACTATCCTCGTTGATGACGACGCCACCTGGGCGTACCACTGGTCGACCGATGCTGTGTCCGCAGACTGGGCCCAGAACTCGTACGACGACTCCTCCTGGACCCGCGGCACTGCCCCCATCGGCTACGGCGCAACCGACCTGGGCACCACGCTCAAGCCCGGCACCCCCAAGACCCGCCCGATGACTACCTACGCGCGCACCACCTTCACGGTCGCTGACCCCGCCGCCATCGGCGGTGTGAACGTCGCCGTGACAGCCGACGACGGCGCCGTGGTCTACCTCAACGGCAACGAGGTCGCACGCCAGCGCATGAGCGAGGGCACCGTCACCGCCGCAACCTACGCGACTGCCGCCGTGACCACCCCGTCCGCGCGAGCCGACCGCCAACTGGTCTTCATTCCCGTATCCCAGCTCGTCGCCGGAACCAACACCCTGGCCGTCGAAACGCACCTCAACTACCGCTCCACCGCCTCGATGACTATCGACGGTACGGTGCAGGTCGTGGCCAAGGCCGACGTGCCCGAACCCGAGCCGCAGCCCGAACCCGAGCCGGAACCCGCGCCGCAGCCCGACCCGGACAAGCCGATCACCCCGGATCCCGATCAGCCCCTCGAGGTACTCGACGTGTCCGGTGTGAACTTCGGTGAGTTCCTGCCCACCGGACAGTACTGGAACTACTGGAACTCCAAGGACGCGCCTGACGCCGCGTGGAACTCCACTGCCGACCTGTCACAGTGGAAGCACGGAGCCAGCCCGCTGGGCTGGGGCGACCGAGACGCCGCTACCCCCTTCGTGCTCGCCGCTTCCGAGCGACCCATCACGACCTACTTCGCCCGTGACGTGAACCTGGGCACCATCAGCGCTGACTTCGAGCTTACCCTCGACGTTCGCGTCGACGACGGTGCCGTTATCTACGTCAACGGAACCGAAGTAAAGCGCGTGAACATGCCGGAAGGTGCCGTCACGAACAACACCAACGCCAAGTCCAACGTGTCCCTCGGCGCAGCCAAGAAGAATCTTGCCACTGTGTCTGTTCCGCGTGATGTGCTCAAGGACGGTGTCAACCGCATCGCGGTGGAAGAGCACGCCAACTACGCTGGAGCTGTGTCCGTTTCCTTCGATCTCAAAGGAAGCCTGCTGAGGTGAACCCATGACTGACAAGTCCCCTTCCGTCGGCGCATCTGATGCCGATCCCGTCTTCGAAGCGATGGCGACGCGCCTGCTCACTCCCGGGCACGCGACCTCATGGCTGAACCACTGGTCCCTCCTGCACGCGGACTTCCCAGCCCTGTCGCGCATGAGCACCATCGGGTTCGACGGAACATTCCTCCAGATGCGCCTGCGGGCCGCAGGGTACAACGTCAGTCGTACATCCACGGATCTCGTGCTTCCCTACGTGTTCGACCGTCTCGAAGACGGCACGCGCATCACGGTGATCGGCACGACCACGGAGGCCGGGCAGGCCGTCGCACAGCGTTTGAGCCGTTTCAACGTCCAGCACATTGACGGCTACGACGGCCTGCGCCGCCTCAAGGCTAACCCGTCCATCCTGACGGACTTTCATCCGCGCCTGGCGATTGTTGGACTCGGTGCGGGGCTTCAGGACGTCGTCGCATCCTGGGTCCTCGAGCAGGTCCCTGACGTGTCCGTCTGTGTGGCCGGTGGCTGGATCGACCAGTACGCGAAGGCTGCGGAGGATTACTTCCCCGACTGGGTGCACAACGCTCGCCTGGGGTGGGCGTGGCGCATCGCGCACGAACCCAAGCGCCTGACGAAGCGCTACACGGTGGAGGCTCTGGACTTCATTGCTCACTGGCCTGAGCTGATTCGTCGCCTTGAGGCCATGGGCACCTTCGACGAGCTGGGCCTCGTCGTGGAGAAGAACGCGTCGCAGGCGTGATACGCGCGGCGTAAGTGATGCTCGCTGAGGCGGGCCGAACCCACGGGTTCGGCCCGCCTCGCTGTCTGTCTTGGCTGTTAGAGGGGTATTTCGTGCTACTGTAAGCGTTCTCCCCGGAATGAGACTGGGGGCGCTTGCCTCCGGATAGAGAGTCGGCTGGTTGAGGTGTGAGGTGATGCAGGAAAGGATTACCAGGCGTTCGAAGTCTGTGGGCCTCTAGGGTGTCCGACATGCGAAGTGCGACACTGTGACGACTTCTGTCAAGTTGGGTGTCGAGCGTAATACGCGGCCTTCAGAGGTGATTCCAAGTGGTCATGACGTCTCGTGAGCCGGTAGGTGATTGTTGGTCATACAGCTGTTGAATATGTGAGTTGTTAGGTGCGCAATAACCGTTATCGAGGTTTTGACACGGGTATAAAACAGCCTCAGTGACGGGTTCAGTGGCGACGGTGTCAAACCCTCGTGGGCGTTACCTGTTTCCAATCTAGCATGTGCTACCACCGCTCTTGCTGTGATGGTGCTGATAGGAGAGCTGGGCTTATCCTGCTGGTCCCTCGAGTCTGTCAGTGCGTATGTCATCGTGGAGTCCGTTATGTGTCGTCGGCGCATGTAATGTTTGTGAGGGTGCTGCTGGCGCTCCTGGCTGACTCTGATTGCGCTAGCGTCTGCCCGTTGTTCCGAGGGTTTGAAGCGTCCTCTAGGCGCTGTGGCGACCTTTTTATAGCGTGCCCCTATCTATGCGGGTGTGCGACTCATTGTGCGCGTCAAAGGGTGAGGCCCGAGCCGTTTGGCTCGGGCCTCACCCTATTTCACACACACGCAGAAAGAATCAGTAGGCTCCCTCGTGGCGCAGCAGAGCGGGAATGGTCTGCAGCATGATCCACGCATCGAGCGTGAGGGAACGGTGCTGGGCGTAGGACAGGTCCAGGTGGACCGTCTCGTCCCAAGAAAGGTTGGAGCGTCCGGAGATCTGCCACAGGCCGGTAATACCCGGGCGGACCGCGAACTTGCCCATGACGCGCGGCTCGTACTGCGCAACCTCGCTGGGGAGCGGGGGGCGCGGGCCGACGAGAGACATATCACCGCGAAGAACGTTGAAGAGCTGGGGGAGCTCGTCGATCGAGGTCTTACGCAGCAAGGCCCCGATGCGGGTGACGCGAGGGTCGTTGGCCATCTTGAACATGACGGAGTTACCGGCGCTGGCGTCGGCCTCGTTGGCCTCAGTCAGGGAGGCCTTCATGGCTTCCGCATCAACGTGCATGGTGCGGAACTTAAACATGGTAAAACTCGTGCCGTCGAGGCCCACGCGCTCCTGCTTGAAGAAAGCGGGACCGCCGTCGTGCAGGCGCACCATCGCCGCAACGATGATCCACACCGGTGTCAGCAGGATGATGCCGATAAGCGAGGCGATAATGTCGCACATGCGCTTGATGGCGTTGTCGGCGGACGCGGCGAAATCCGACGCATGCTCGAATGCGAGAGCCGTCGAGGCGGCGCGTGCAGTTGGCTTCATCAAAGTTGTCATCTGTGCGTCTTCCTTCTACTTCTTCAAACTCAAATACTGTAGGTCGGTTAGAGGAGTGAATCCCCCGATGGTCAGGACATTTACTGAGTAAGTAATCCCTGAGCGCCTCAGTCACCGTTAGGTGTTAACCCTAGTCTATCCATACGGTTAACTTGTTTGCTAACCAAAGGGTTAAGTACAAGCGAAAATGGGCTGTGATTTCACGTATTGAGACTGTCTGTGGAGTCGCGGTGTCGTGTTGGGTGACCGTTCGGTCGATTCCTGACATTTTGGCAGAATGCGCGGGTTAACGGGGAGAGATAGACTTGTACATGCGTCGTGACTGGCGAAATAGGTGGGGTACCACCGGGGAGCGGCGTGCCTGCATCGAGAGCCGCCCGCCTGGGCTTGAAGTTGCCGACATCACATTCGACTGATCAACAGGAGAACCATATGGACTCCCTCAACGACATGACACTGGCGCAGCTGGATCCCGAAATCCAGGCAGTGCTGGACGCCGAACTGGGACGTCAGCGAGACACCCTCGAGATGATCGCATCTGAGAATTTCGTTCCGCGTGCAGTCCTTCAGGCCCAGGGCTCCGTCCTGACGAACAAGTACGCAGAGGGCTACCCGGGTCGTCGCTACTACGGCGGCTGCGAGTTTGTCGATGTTGCTGAATCGCTCGCCATTGAGCGCGCCAAGCAGGTCTTCGGCGGCGACTACGTCAACGTTCAGCCCCACGCAGGTGCGCAGGCTAATGCTGCCGCGCTCATGGCGATGGCGAACGTCGGTGACCCGATCCTGGGCCTGTCCCTGGCCCACGGCGGCCACCTGACTCACGGCATGCGTCTGAACTTCTCGGGCAAGCACTACAGGGCGGTCGCCTATGAGGTCGACCGCGAGACCATGCGCATTGAACCCGAGAAGGTTCGCGAGGCTGCCCTCACCGAGCGCCCGCGCGTGATCATCGCCGGCTGGTCGGCCTACCCGCGTCACCTCGACTTCCAGGCCTTCCGCGACATCGCGGACGAGGTCGGTGCCGCCCTCTGGGTGGACATGGCTCACTTCGCTGGCCTCGTGGCCGCAGGCCTGCATCCGAACCCCGTCCCCTTCGCCGACGTCGTCACGACGACGGTTCACAAGACCCTGGGTGGGCCTCGTTCCGGCATGATCCTGTCCTCGCGCGGCGAGCAGTGGGGCAAGAAGCTCAACACTGCCGTGTTCCCCGGCCAGCAGGGCGGCCCCCTCATGCACGCGATTGCCGCGAAGGCCATCGCCATGAAGGTCGCGCAGACCGACGAATTCAAGGACCGCCAGCGCCGCACCCTCGAGGGCGCGCAGATCATCGCTGAGCGCCTGGGCGCTGACGATGCAAAGAAGGCTGGCATCAAGCTGGTCACGGGCGGCACCGACGTGCACCTCGTCCTCGTTGACCTGGTCGATTCCGAGCTCAACGGTCAGCAGGCCGAGGACCTGCTGCACGAGGTTGGCATCACCGTCAACCGCAACGCCGTCCCCTTCGACCCCCGTCCGCCGGCCGTCACCTCGGGCCTGCGTATCGGCACCCCCGCCCTCGCGACGCGCGGCTTCGACGCCGAGGACTTTGCCGAGGTCGCCGACATCATCGGCACGACCCTGGCTCAGGGAGCTTCCGGCGCAAACGTTGAGGTGGACGCGCTGCGCGAGCGCGTCAAGAAGCTGACGGACAAGCATCCCCTGTACGCGGGGCTCGAGCAGTGAGGGCCCCCTGGGAGGGGCCCGCGCGGGTTCTCGATGGGACGGCAACCGCCGCCGCCATCAAGGCCGAGCTCAAGGAGCGCGTGGATCGACTGCGCGAGGCCGGGGTCGTCCCCGGGCTCGGCACGATCCTGGTGGGAGAGGACCCGGGGTCCGTCGCCTACGTCGCGGGCAAGCATCGCGACTGCGCCGAGATCGGTGCTGAGTCGATCCGCGTGGACCTGCCCGCCGACGCGACGCAGGAGCAGGTGGAAGCCGCCATTGATCAGCTCAACGCCGATCCGGCATGTACGGGATACATCGTGCAGCTGCCCCTGCCCCGCGGCATCGACGCGAACGCTGTCCTGGAACGTATCGATCCGGCCAAGGACGCGGACGGCCTGCACCCGATGAACCTCGGGCGCCTGGTTCTTCGTGGCTCCGGCCCCATCGACTCACCTCTGCCCTGTACGCCGCGCGCGGTCATCGAACTCGTGGAGCGCCACGGGATCGATCTGGCTGGTCAGAATGTGTGCGTCATTGGGCGAGGCGTGACGGTGGGCCGATCCATTGGCCTACTCATGATGCGCAAGGAAGTTAACGCCACGGTCGACATTTGCCATACGGGCACTGCTGATTTGGCAGATCACGTGCGCCGCGCGGACGTTATCGTCGCGGCTGCTGGTTCCGCAGGAATCGTTACTCCCGATATGGTGACCCCCGGTGCGGTCGTCCTGGACGTGGGTGTGAGCCGCGTGCAGGGTGAAAACGGCAAGGCTCGGCTCATGGGCGACGTCGCAGACGGCGTGGACCAGGTAGCGTCCTGGCTCAGCCCCAACCCGGGCGGAGTTGGCCCGATGACGCGTGCCCTGCTGGTCACGAACGTCGTTGAAGCAGCGGAACGCCAGGCGGGCCTCGGCCCCCGGTAAACGATCCGCATGCCGGCGGCGCCCGGAGCGACGACAATGCGCGAGAGGCGCGGTGAGGATACCCATTCCTCGCCGCGCCTCCTCGTTCATCTAGACTGAAGAAAACTCTTGTTAAGGAGAAAACGATGACTCTGACGGTGACCACCGTGAACCTCAACGGCATTCGCGCCGCCCACAAGCGTGGCTTCCTCGACTGGCTGGAGGGGTCCGACACGGACGTGCTGCTCATGCAGGAGGTGCGTGCACCCGAGGAGATTTCCCGTGAGATCATGGGCGAGGCCTGGGACAGCGTGTGGGTTCCCTGCCGCATCAAGGGGCGCGCGGGCGTGGGTGTGGCCGTGCGACGCGGGCGCGCGGTCCTGGAGGGTGAGCCTCGCCTGATCCTCGATGATGCTGAGTCGGACGTGGATTCGGGGCGTTGGCTCGAGGCTGTCGTGCGACCCGAGGGCGGCGAGACCCCGGTTCGTGTCGTCTCCGCTTACTTCCATTCGGGCGAGAAGGATACGCCCAAGCAGGAGGCGAAGATGGCGCACCTGCCGCGCATCGGCGCGCGCATGGCAGAGCTGCTCGCCGAGGAGGCGAACGGAGGCATGTCGTCGCTCGTGTGCGGTGACTTCAACGTTGTGCGCTCGCAGGCCGACATCAAGAACTGGAAGCCGAACCACAACAAGCGCGCGGGCGTCCTCGATGAGGAGATCGCCTTCCTCAACCAGTGGGTGGACGAGGGGTGGCACGACACCGTGCGTGATCTGGCTGGCGACGTGCAGGGGCCCTACTCGTGGTGGTCGTGGCGCGGTCAGGCCTTCGTCAATAACGCGGGCTGGCGCATCGACTATCAGTACGCGACGCCGGCCTTGGGTGAGCGTGCGCGTTCCTTCGAGATTGGCCGCGCCGACGAGTATGCGGAGCGCTTCTCGGATCACGCGCCCGTCTCGGTGACCTACGACATCTGACGTTTCATCGACGAGGCCGTGGCTGGCATGGGAGCAGAGGTTTCCTGGGCGGCCACGGCCTTTCGCGTATGTGCGTGGAGGTTGTGCCTGGCCGGGGCACTCCCAGCGACGAGAGGGCGGCGCGGACTGAGGGTGGTGGTTGCCCACGGACAATGGTTTGGCTCAACTGGGTAGGTTGTGGTGCCTATGGGCGGCGCGAGGCCTGCGGGGTCTGGTTGCGGTGCCTGTGGGCGGCGGCAGGGCCTGGCCGGGCTTCGAGATCGATCACTCCGAGCGAAGCTCGTGTGTGGCGATCTCGCGGGCGGGCCGCCGCCCACAGGCGTAACCGGCCGGATCAAGTGGGCAGGCCTCGCGCCGCCCGGAAGTGTGGTGGCGAAGATGTCGCGCGGGAGCGAGGTGGCGAAGGTGCCGCGTGGAAGTGTGGTGGTGGAGGTGCCGCGCGGGAGCGAGGTAGGCAGGAGTTCAGCGTCCGGAGGCGTCGAAGTCGAAGAGGGCGATTGAGGAATAGATCCCGGATGGGTAGATGCGGTCCAAGCGGAAGCCGGGGACGATCCAGGAGGCTTCGACGGTTGCACCGATGTCGAGGGCCAGGTCGAGGGCGACGTCGTCGACGTCCTGGGCGAGTGTGACGTGTGGGTGGTAGGGGAAGCGTGCTTCGTGGTCGAGGGGGCCGGAGCGGATTTCCTCGGCGATGTCGGTGCAGGCGTTCGCTCCTTCGGTGAGGGTCATGAAGGCGACGTTGGAGATGGGTCGGAAGGAGTCGGTGCCGGATAGGGTGATGCGGAAGGGGGCGTGTCGGGCGGCGATGGCGCGTAGGTGGTCGATGACGTCGGCGCGTGCGTCGCGGGCGACGGGTGTGGGTGGCATGAGGGTGATGTGTGCGGGGATGCGTGATCCGGCGAGGTCTCCGAGGCGTAGGCGCAGGTCTGTCAGGTGTGAGACCCAGGGTTCGGGGATGGCGACGACGACGCCGAGCCAGTCTTGGCCGGGGAGTCGTTGGGGGAGGAACATGTGGCCTGCCTGTGTCGCGGGGTGGGCTTCCCACTGTACCGGTGTGGTGGGGTTGGATAGCGCTTGAAGGTTGTGAGGGCGTTCACGTAGTCTTGTGGTGAGTGAGACCAAGGAGGATCTGATGACCGCTCTCGTGTGGGCCGATGCTGCTACCTCGGAGGAGGGCGCCGAGCAGGCTGCGGCTCTGTTTCGTGAAACGTTTGACTATGAGCCGAGGGGCGTGTGGAGTGCGCCTGGTCGCGTTAACATTATTGGCGAGCATGTGGATTATAATGGGGGGCCGTGTCTGCCGATTGCGTTGCCGCATCGTGCGTTTGTTGCCTTGTCGCCGCGCTCGGATCGGATGGTGCGTCTCGTGTCGACGCAGACGCGTGCGGCGGTCGACGTGTTGGACTTGGACACGTTGGGTCCGAAGGGTACGCCGGGTGAGGTGACGAACCATTGGACGGCGTATCTGGCGGGTGTGGCGTGGGCGCTGGATCGGGCTGGGTATGGGCCGTTGCGCGGCTTTGATGCGGCCTTGTGGTCGTGTGTGCCGCTGGGTGCTGGCCTGTCGTCGAGTGCCGCGTTGGAGTGTGCGACGGCGGTTGCTCTCGATGAGGTGTGCTCGCTGGGTCTGGCGGGCACGGTTGAGGCTCCGAACGATGAGGGGCGCAAGGTGTTGGTTGAGGTTGCTCAGGCGGCGGAGAATCAGATTGCAGGGGCGAATACGGGTGGGCTGGATCAGACGGCATCCCTGCGCTGTCGTGAGGGGCATGCGCTGGCCCTCGACTGCCGCGATATGTCGACGCGCCAGGTTCCTTTCGATTTGGGGGCGGTCGGCCTCGAGCTTCTCGTCATCGACACGCGTGCCAAGCATTCGCTGGCGGATGGCCAGTACGGGTCGCGCCGCGCGGATTGTGAGGAGTCGGCTCGGATCCTGGGTGTGGATCAGTTGGTCGATGTGGAGGATGTGGACGAGGCCTCGGCTGCGTTGGGCGGTGAGCGTTTGGCTGCGCGCACCCGCCATGTTGTGTCTGAGATTGCGCGCACGCGCGCCTTCATCGAGCTTCTCGATGAGGGGCCGCTGGAGGGTGTGCGCGTGGCGGTTGCGGGTGCCCTCATGAATGATTCGCATGACTCGCTGCGCGACGACTATGAGGTATCGTGCGAGGAGCTGGATGTGGCCGTGGAGGCGGCGCGAGCTGCGGGCGCGTACGGTGCTCGTATGACGGGCGGCGGTTTTGGCGGCAGTGCGATTGCGCTTGTCAGTGCGGACGCTGTGCTCGGCGTGGCCCAGGCTGTTGCGGACGCCTATGAGGCGCGTGGTTGGCAGGCTCCTCACTTCATCCGG
>ERZ773001.158-NODE-158-length-28534-cov-33.8346_pt1 | contig 28534 bp, 26 predicted proteins | sample MGYA00511673_ERZ773001 | MGnify/ENA primary metagenome ERZ773001 (study PRJEB29015, sample SAMEA2738091) | human oral metagenome | biome: human oral; feature: human-associated habitat; material: saliva | place: China | collected 2162 ... | reverse complement strand
AACCCTTTTGTTTAGGGCTGAAATATTCTTCCGCTTCGCGCACTTCTGTACGTTGTAAGTGACGAATTTCTTTGCCGATTTTATCTAATGTGCCGCCTACAACAGCGATAGTAGACAATAATTCAGCGTGACGGTCACGTTGTACCACTTGTGTAGCAATTTTAACAGGTTCAAGGCCTAATTTTTCGCATACGTATTGCTCTACGAATGGATCGATGTTGGAGTACGTACCAACAGCGCCAGACAATTTACCTACCGCAACGCTTTTACGAGCATGTTCCATGCGTTCGATATCGCGTTCTACTTCAGCCATCCATAACGCCAATTTCAAGCCAAATGTAGTTGGTTCACCGTGGATACCGTGAGTACGGCCAATCATAGGTGTGTATTTGAACTCAGCTGAGCGGCGACGCAATACTTCGTGCAAGCGTCTCAAGTCACCGATCAAGATGTCGCACGCTTGTTTCATCATGTAACCAAGTGCTGTATCTTTAACGTCAGTAGATGTAAGACCAAGATGGATATATTTAGCCGCTTCAGGACCTACGTATTCGCCTACTGCTGTTACGAAGGAAATGATATCGTGGTTTGTTTCTTTTTCGATTTCATGAATGCGCTCAACGTCGAAATCGGCTTTTTCGCGAATTGTTTTTGCCGCTTCTTTAGGGATAATGCCCAATTCAGCTTGCGCCTCAGATGCGAGGATTTCCACCAATAACATTGTGTCGAACTCGTTGCGCTCGCTCCAAATATGGCCCATTTCTTCTCGTGTATAACGTGGTATCATGATGTCTCCTTTGCATGATAAAAGCTTGATTTATAGGATTATTGTACCATATGTGAAAGCTCCCTTCAACGAAAGACCGATAAATTTCCGAATGATAATTATATTAAATTTACTAATCGTTCGTGTTTATTCGGGGTTCACTATATTAAAACCTCTATTTTAATTTTATATAGGTTAAGACCTCTATTCGGCCCTATTGGATACCTTTAGCTTTTCTTAACATTCGGTCCCACAAGAGACTTTCTTTCAGTTCGTATACTTCTATACCTTCATCTATGCGTTGAATGCGTTTAATCATTTTTGGATGAGTAATAAAGAGACGGCTGAAAAAGCCCGTACTTTCACGATCATATAATTCACCATTTGCAAGCATGCCAATTTGTTCAGTGGCAAGGCCTAATGCAACAAGGCCCTCTCTCAACTCTCGTCCTAAACCGATGGATACGGCGTAGGCATCTGCAGCATACTCACGACGGCGACTATCAAAATAGTAGGTAATCCACTTCGGCAAGCGCAGTACATACTCCACCGCTGTAATCATAACAAGGAGAACTATTTGGATTATGCGAATGACGATATTAACAATAGGAATCAGCGCCAATATATTTAAGGCTCCATTTAAAAGTATAACGAGGTTTAAGATTAATTGTCCTAGTCGATCCATAGCATAGGTTATGGTCAAGTAAATCGTGTCACGGTTTCTTAAATGCCCCAATTCATGCGCCAAAATGCCGAGCAAATATCGTTTATCTAACCCATTCAAAGCGCCTGTATGAATGGTAATATGGTTGATCCCTGAAGCAAAAGCATTGATATCCTCATCAGTGCGCATACGCAATATCAAATCATTTCTTGATACGCCACTACGTGCACATAATTCTTCTAAGAGGGGTTCAATATATTCAGCTTCTCCAGCACTTGGTTTCCTTTCACCTTGCAAAAGATGGGCAATCCAACTAAAAGGTGGCAAAAATAACCCGATAGCCACGATAATAGGTAAAGCAATAGATAAAATGATATACACATCTAACTTATCCACTAAATGTAGCGGTTTTATAAACCAATCCCAAGAAAAGGGGTGTACCAATTGTACGGCAGACTCCAAAATTGGGAAAAAGACAAATACAATAATGACATTAACGATATAGGTAAGAATAACTTGAATCATAGGCTCTCTCTTTACGTTCTCATAGGCTTATATAGCTATATACTAATATAGTAATAAATTAATTAAAGTGTATCATCGCTGTACATTGTGATATATAATAAACATACAGACTAAACTTATTATGAAGAATGGCTCATTTAGTAATTGGGCTTTATGATAATAGTAAGAATAACTTTGTACGTTATGGGGAGGCTTTCATGGCAAATTTAAATCGAAAAGAGCGTCGTGCACAGCGCAACGAATCTAATACAGCAGGGACTTTGTTACGCCTATTCTTTGGGCTTAGCTTTATTGGCTTGGCGATAGTATTATTTGGGGAATTTGATATCAATTATGCATTTTCCATCTTTACAGCAGATATCATCATATCCTTAATTTATGTCATACTCAACAAGTCTCGCATTACTACATCCTTAGCGGTCAACACAAATGTACGCGTTATCATTGCATTTCTTATCATGCTAGTAACTATGTTCTTCTACGCCTTTGCTTTATGGCGTGTCGATCAGTTTAGCGCATCTATGCAAGTCACATTATTTATCGGTGGTGCCATCGTATACCTTGCAGTATTCAACTCCACCAAGACAATGCTTACAAATCAAGATTAATACAAACATAACAAAAGAGGCATATCTTACATACATTTGTATGAGATATGCCTCTTTATTGTCCTAGAATAACGGGAACCGCTAAGTAAACAGGTTCACCCCGTCGGTTAACGATGGATCCACTGCTTTTGATGATGCGCAGTGCTTCGTCTCGCACAGCTTGCGGTACGTCGTCCACGATGAGCGGCGTATGTTCCCCAACGATAACATTGCCGTTAACATCAAAGTTAACTCGTACTACCACCTTGCCTTTTACGACAGATGCTCTCCCCTGTTCTTGCACAGTCCGCAAATAGTCATGAGGATTAATATCTGATTTTTGTAAAAGTGCTTGTTGCCCTGGCGTCAATAGACTCAAGGCTAAATCAGATAAAAAGGATAAATCACTAGATTCAGGCAATCCATTTCCCGTTGCATTCGGATCCGATGTTACATCTTTACCGATAGGTGCTTTACTATTCTTGGAGGATTTTCCATCCTTAGACTCAGCCCCGTGCGTAACCACAGCTTGTTCACTGCTACTCGTTTCCGATTCAATAGCCTTTGGGACGGCCCACTCTCGGCGCACACTAGATGCTGCCGTGCTTTCACTTAACTCTTTAGTACGTTCATTCTCTTGCTTGCGCTCATCTAGCGAAGGTTTCACCTTAGGAGCGGGACCTTCTGGAGTTACATACTGAGGTTTTTCCATAGGATTTTCCGCTGGTTTCGGTGTATTTTCAACAGTTTCAACCCCTGTGTCGCTTTCACCATCATCAGGCAAATTAAAGCTAATTTCCGCCGCATCATGGGCAGCACCAGTACCTGCCATACCCCGCAAAGAAAGTCCCATACCAGAGATGAGGATAATTGTGATTCCCACGGACACTACGAAAGGTTTCAAATAATGCGATTCAAACATAGAATCACTTCCGTTCCGTAGCGACACTAATATATTTAGCGCCATTCACCTTGAGCATGTCTAATAGGGCGATAACCTCGCTATAGTAAACATCCTTAGATGCGCGAATAACAAAAGCTTGTCGAGGAGCTTGTTTCACGATAGATTGTACCTCTTCGGCCAAGCGGTCGGAAGAGATTTCCTGATTGTCGATATATAGCGTATGCGTTGTGGTGAGCGTAATCGTAATAGGCTCAATAGATTTTGCTGTAGATGTCGATGCAGATGGCAAATTGAGCGGGATTTGTTGCTCTGTATTCATGTACAGCGTGCCAACCATGAAGAATACCAATAAGAAGAATACGATATCGATCATGGGGATAATCATTATAGTCGGTTCTTTTTTAACCCCTAATGTGCGCCGTCTCATATATCATGTTCCTCGTTGTACGCATCGAGGATGTTGCCGCACTCATGCTCTAATGTAGTAATGGAATCGTTTACCTTTGCCGCACAGTAACTGTGAAAGCCAAGAGCGATAATCGCTACTGTCAAGCCTGTAGCCGTTGCCACTAAGGCTTCAGATACACCGCCTGTAATGATTGTAGGCGCTCCAATATCACCGCCTACTACTGCAAAGGCGCGAATCATCCCAAGCACTGTACCCAATAGACCCAACAACGGTGCCATTGTTACGATCATGCTGAGCCAGCTAAGACCGCGTTTTAAACGCTCATCAGCGTAAGATACTACGTCTTGCAAACGGTTTTCTAAACCATTATAGTTCTTTGCACTGCGCATAGCGCGAGCAAATAAGGAACCAAGCTCCTCTGTGTCGCGTTCCAGAACACTGGGTAACATGACCCACGATTGATTCTTCTCTAACACCTTATTAAAGCGACGCAAATCCTTAGTGAACTTGCGATATAACACGATACGCTCAATACCGATCATCAAAGCGAAGAGCAAAAAAATCACTAGTGGATACATAACAAACCCACCAGCTACAAATAAATGCGCTATACTACTCATACTAACCTCCAAAAGCCTTCTACCCTTTAGGCTCCATTAGGGTTAATTATACCACGTTTTACCGTATCAAAAAATAAGATATGCGACGTAAAAGCCACATAAATTAAGGATTAATATTATATAAAAAGGCTGTACTAAAATGATATACATTCTAGTACAGCCTTTTACATCGTTAACCTCTGAACTTAATTGGCCTCGAAACTTGATTAGCCTCTGAACTTGATTAGTCTTTTTTAATAATGTTTACGATGAAACCACCTACGCCTAAAGCCAATCCTAAACCGCTACAGAACATACCGATAGAATACCACAAGGTGTAAGATTGGTTATTCGCAGAAATAGCCTTAGCCGCTGCTTGTGCATTGGTCGCATTTCTTGCAATTTCCAAATTAGCCGCCGCTGGATCTGGATTTAACAAAAGAATAGCAATACCAATAATCAGAACGACTACACCGATTGGTAATAACAGTTTTTTGCTCATTTGACTGTCCCCCTCTTAACATTAAACGGTGAGTATACTTTAATTATACACCGACTTTAGTAATTTAAAAAGATGAACTTATAGATTATCTAGCTTTTATTAGGTAATTAATAGTAATTATTTATTATTATACAGAAAAAGGCATAGTATCGATGTGCTACGGCGCTTGTCCAATAGCAACATTTGATACTATGCCTTTTATATATTTGATACTATACCTTTTATGTATTTGATACTATGCCTTTTATGTTATCGTAAGGACTTATCAAAGACGGTAATTAATTCTTCAACGGCTTGTGATTCGCTCATTTCACCGTCTAAGACAGCATTTTCGACTTCGCCCATACGACCTTGAATGACTACATTGTTAAAGAATAGGTTGTGCAAGTGTTCGTCAATCATATCACGTACCCAACGGAGGGATTGTTCTTGACGTCGTTTTAAGAATACCCCATTTTCTTTGCCTTGTTCAGTAAATTCTTGGATCACATCCCACAATTCGTCGAGACCATCCTTCGTAACGGCTGAACATGTGTAAGCTTGGGTCTTCCATTTTTCCGTAGCGGGACGAATGTAATGTAACATCCGATCGTAATCGCTACGAGCGATGAGAGCACGCTTGAGGTTGTCCCCATCAGCCTTATTGACCACAATAGCATCAGCAAGTTCCATAACGCCTTTTTTGATGCCTTGCAATTCATCGCCTGCACCAGTTAAGACGATGAGCATAAAGAAGTCTACCATGGAGCGCACAGTAACCTCGCTTTGCCCTACACCAACGGTTTCAACGAGAATGATATCGTACCCAGCAGCCTCGCAAAGTAGCATCGTTTCTCTACTTTTACGAGCTACACCGCCTAGTGTACCACCAGCCGGCGATGGACGAATATAGGCTTCAGGATGTTTCGTCAACGTTTCCATCCGCGTTTTATCGCCCAAAATACTGCCTTTTGTGACTTGGCTTGTAGGGTCTACAGCAAGTACGGCAACCTTGTAACCAGCTTCAATGAGCATGTTACCAAAGGCTTCAATAAATGTACTTTTACCGGCCCCAGGCACACCAGTAATACCGATGCGCAACGCCTTGCCTGTACGAGGCAATATAGCCTGTAATACTTGTTGAGCTAATTTAAAGTGTTCCTTATTATTACTTTCTACTAATGTAATAGCCCGTGAAAGTATAACGCGGTCCCCCTGCTCGATACCGCGTACATAATCAGCGACAGTTAACTTCTTTCGCCGCTGTACGGGACGTACCGACGGAGCCAGATGAGCGGAGCTAGACAAGAGGCCGTCGTGCATTTCCTTGACGCCTTTCATCACGTGACACGCAAAGGTATCATCTTTCTTCACATCTTCTGGCACCCAGTCGGGACGATACGTACTACCCTCGGCGTTTGCGTTTTTTACACCTAATTCTGGAGCGCTACCTTCACCAGTGGTAAAAGTAGCATCCTGTGTATTGCGCAATTCATCCGGAGTAGGCCGTTTGTTATCAGTCATGAGACTCGTCTTGAACGTGACTAGTCAATGTTTCTAGTAATTTTTTCGCCGCTACTGGCAAAACTGTACCAGGGCCAAAGATAGCCACTGCGCCATGTTCGCGTAGGAACTCATAGTCCTGAGCAGGGATTACGCCGCCGATGGCAACTAAAATATCTCCACGACCTCGCTTGTTGAGTTCTTCTACAAGTTGAGGTAACAATGTTTTGTGACCTGCCGCAAGAGAACTGAAGCCGACGATGTGAACGTCATTATCCACCGCATCTTGTGCTGTTTCTTCTGGAGTTTGGAACAATGGTCCGATATCTACGTCAAAGCCCATATCCGCGAAGGATGTAGCGATAACTTTGGCACCGCGGTCATGACCGTCTTGGCCCATCTTAGCAATCATGATACGAGGGCGACGACCTTCGAGTTCTTCGAAATCATCCGCCATTTGACGAACTTCTTTGATTACATCGTCATCTTCATATTCGCTGGAGTATACGCCAGAAATAGAGCGGATAACCGCTTTATGACGGCCACAAACCTTTTCAACAGCAAAGGAAATTTCACCCAAGGATGCACGAGCGCGAGCTGCTTCAAGTGCAAGGGCAAGCAAGTTGCCTTCCCCAGATTCTGTAGCATTTGTAATTGCTTCGAGACAGGATTGAACCTTGTCTTCGTCACGGTTAGCACGCAATTGTTCGAGACGACGAATTTGCGCTTCCCGTACAGCCGTGTTATCTACGTCGAGGATATCCAATGGATCTTCTTTATCTAGACGGTATTTGTTAATGCCGATGATCGCTTCACGACCAGAGTCGATACGAGCTTGGCGACGAGCCGCAGCTTCTTCGATACGCATCTTAGGAAGACCTGTGTCAATCGCTTTCGCCATACCACCAAGGGATTCGATTTCTTGGATATGACCCCAAGCGCGACGAATCAATTCATCAGTCAATGCTTCTACATAGTAGGAGCCGCCCCATGGGTCGATAACTTTACATACCTTAGTTTCATCTTGAATGTAAAGCTGAGTATTACGTGCAATACGTGCAGAGAAGTCCGTAGGCAACGCAATGGCTTCGTCAAGCGCATTTGTATGTAGGGATTGAGTATGGCCCAAAGCTGCCCCCATCGCTTCCATACATGTACGAGCTACGTTGTTGAATGGATCTTGTTCTGTTAAGGACCAACCAGATGTTTGGCTATGTGTACGAAGTGCCATGGATTTAGGATTTTCAGAGCCGAAGCTATTGATAATCTTAGCCCACAACATACGTGCTGCACGCATTTTTGCCACTTCCATGAAGTAGTTTTTACCGATTGCCCAGAAGAAGGACAACCGTGGTGCAAATTTATCTACATGAAGGCCTGCGTTTACACCTGTACGGATGTATTCAAGACCATCGGCCAATGTGTAACCTAATTCGATGTCTGCAGTAGCACCCGCTTCTTGCATATGGTAGCCAGAAATGGAGATACTGTTGAACTTAGGCATGTACTGGGATGTATACGCAAAGATATCGCCGATGATACGCATGGACGTAGCTGGAGGGTAAATATAGGTATTACGTACCATGAACTCTTTCAAGATATCATTTTGGATCGTACCAGCCATAACCTTTTTATCAACGCCCTGTTCTTCACCTGCTAGGATGTAGAACGCCATAACAGGCAATACGGCGCCGTTCATTGTCATGGATACGGACATTTGGTCAAGAGGGATACCAGAGAATAGAATTTCCATGTCGAGGATGGAGTCTACCGCAACACCCGCTTTACCAACATCGCCTACTACGCGAGGATGGTCAGAGTCATAGCCACGGTGTGTAGCAAGGTCAAAGGCAATAGACAAACCTTTTTGGCCCGCTGCCAAGTTACGACGATAGAACGCATTGGATTCTTCTGCAGTGGAGAAACCAGCGTACTGACGTACTGTCCAAGGACGAGTAACGTACATTGTGGAATAAGGTCCACGCAAGAATGGAGGTACACCAGCCATATAGTCAAGGTGTGTCATCCCTTCATAATCCATCTCTGTATAGAGAGGTTTTAATTGGATTTGCTCCATTGTTGTATTATATAAATCTTCAAAGCTTTTTCCTGTTTCTTTTTGAAGTTCAGCAAGCCATGCATCGCGAGATGTCGGTGACTGCGTTCCCAAGCCAAGAGAGGAGAAGTCTGGATTTTTAAACATGAGCTCACATCCCTTTCTTATCTTGTAATGTATTCAAGATTTCGTAACAATTTGCACGAACGGAAATGAAGTCGTCTACGCCAGCTTCACGGTATACAGGCTCAAGGTCCTTAGGAGGTGCCCCTGCCAAGATAACCGTTACATTTGGCATAGTTTCTTTCAATTCTTTCGCAAGTGGCGGTACTAATTCAGGATATGTATCATCTGTTGAACAGATAACGACAACATCAGCACCACTTTCACGAGCAGCCTTCGCAGCATCAGCCGTAGTTTCATGGCCGTCATTTTTAATAACTTCAAAAGCACCTACTTCGAAGAAGCCTGTGGAGAAGTCCGCACGAGGTTTGTGTTGAGGAATTGGGCCCATATTAGCCAAGAATACCTTCACATTGTCTTTCGTACGTTGTTTATAGTTTTCAGTACGCATGCGAAGTGCTTCAAATTGTTCAGTCCAGCGATGAGCCGTGATTGGTTCGATTGTTTCAGAAGAAATATCGCCAGCGTCTAAAGACTTACGGATTTGACGGATCGTCAATTTTTGCAACGCTCCAAGTTCGATGAGGCCAATCAAAGCGCCTGGCTCTGTCGTACTTGCTTCTAGGGTAGCCTGTGCTTTAGAAATAGCATCTGGCTCCGCACTTGCCAAGTATTCTTCAATTTGAGCAACCCGTTTTTGACGCAATGTTTCTTGATTTTCTGGTTTAGGATCAAGTAACTCTTCTGTCATGTTCGCATACATGTTGTTACCTACAGCCACATCTCTGCGGAATGCAAGATTTTTGAAGCGTTCATCAAGAATAGCTTTTACTTGAGCTTGTGGATAGCCTTCTTTCAAAGCTGCCACGATGCCACCTTTAGATTCGATGGTTTGGAACTCAGTCCAGATTTTTTCACATAATTCAGCAGCTAGTGTTTCCACGTACCAGGAACCGCCTACAGGGTCCACAGGTTGACGCAACTCGAATTCAGTTTGCAACATAACTTGGATGTTACGAGCAATACGGCGAGAGAAATCGTCTGCTTTGCGAATTGGTTGATCGAATGGGGATACTTCAAGGCTATTCAAACCGCCTACAACGCCAGAGAACGCTTGTGTTGTGTTCCGCAACAAGTTTACATATGGGTCGTATACAGTTTTTGTGAAAGCAGATGTTCTGCCGTGTACATGAACGGCACGGTCTGCTTCTTCAGCGCCGAACGCTTCCATGATGCGAGCCCAAAGTACGCGCAACGCACGCAATTTAGCGATTTCCATAAAGAAGTTTGCGCCCAAGGAGAAGGTAAACATCATGCTCTTAGCGATGGTGTGAATATCGATGTTCCGTTGTGCTAATTGACGCACGTAGCAAACAGCTGTTGCCAATGCGTACGCAACCTCTTGTACATCGTTAGCGCCGCCATTAGCATATACATCGCCAGATACAAGCACTGTTTTAAGCTCTGGCGCCTGTTCTTTAGCCCATACAACAGTATGTGCCATTTCATCAAAGGCTGTGTCTAAAGAAATGTGCAATGCGCCGTCTTTAGCCCAAACCCCAACAGGGTCTGCACCAACGAGACCTTTTAAGTCAGCTGTTTGTTTTTTAGAGCCTTTCACAGTGGCTGCCAACATACCAAGCAAGATCGCCGCAGAAGCGCCTGTTTCAATGTATAAAGGATTTTCTTTAAGATTGAAACGCTCAATCAATTGTTTGCAGTCATCCATGGTGGACAAGGATGTACCGCCAACGCCAACGGATGCGCCTACTTGCACATCTTGATCATGGCGTGTGGCCTCATCAAGACGGATGTTGTGGATGGTGCCGCCTTTTACAATTTCGTATAAACTTGCATGGTTAGCATCTTTAGGCAAGGAATCGTCTACGTACTGGGATACGCCCCAAGACTCTTTAATATAACCACTTGCCTTAGTGCCACGTAGGAACTCGCCTGCCCCAGGGTATACACCTTTTGGAATCTTTTCCCCATGCAGTGCAGGTGTGTAAATTGGCTGCAACGTAATACCTTCATAGGTTTTAGTGAACATCTTCTTGTGGAAGTCCCCACCTTTTAACGCCTTTTCAACTTCAGCCTGCCATTGTTCATACGTAGGTTTCTCAAATTCGTCAAAGGATACAGGTGCTAATAGATCGCGTTCTGCGTCCTTCGAAGTCTTTTTGTCAGACATATATGTGCCTCCTTTTCAACTCGAAACCATACCGAGAAACAGCGCACCGTACCTGCGAATTGTTATATCTATGAATCACTCGAGCTTTCCTATATTTGGATCACAACAACCTTAAATCTGTGTCCATTAATTCAATAATTATAAAGCCTGATTCATACGCTAAACAGCCACTTTCAAGGGCAACAAAAAAACGTGCCACCCAAAAGTGACACGTAAGGTTTCTTATTGAAAGGTACGCCAAAAAAACACTGAAGCCAGCATACCCCAATCCCCTTCCTATCGCTCGTAGGTACATAACGGTGATTATCAAATAGGCAGTTCTCCTGGCTCGGGCTCATCACCTCGCTTTCGCCTTCCCAGATTTCTCCAGTGACATGAATGAAAGCAGGCTCGTCCTTACAGTGGCGGGACCGCATCGGCTTGTACCGATTTCTCTATTAAGTCTTGCGACACCTATTCTCTATATTCGTTGTTCTAAGTCCAATATAGTGTAAGATTATGCACAAAGTCAATGAACATAACAGTTAATCATAAGTAACAAATTTTAGGTTATAACTGAAAATCATATACAATAACCAAAATGCATAATTCTATTTTAAGTATTCATGGAATGGGTAAAAGTAGGTTTACTATTAACAACACTATACACGCTATCCGCATGATATAATGATTTTATCAATACGAGGAGGTCGCATTATGAACGATATAAACAAAAAGGGGCTTAGCGCCACCTTACTGTGCTGTTTAATCTGGGGCTTACTCCCCCTATATTGGGCACTACTTAATCAAGTTTCTTCCTTTTCGGTACTATCGCACCGCATCATCTGGTCCGGTGTTTGGATGTTTTTTCTTGTTATCATCACCGGTCGTCAACAACTACGCATCGATATCCACTATTTACGCACCAACCTTACTCAATTAGGCCTGTTATTACTTGCTGCTATGCTGATTAGTATTAATTGGTTCACCTATATTTGGGCCGTTACCAACCAACACGTTCTCGATACTAGCCTCGGATACTATATCAATCCACTACTCAATGTATTGCTAGGTATCGTCATCTATAAAGAAACCTTGCTATGGTCACAAAAATTAAGCATCGCCATCGCTGTGCTAGGTGTATCTATCATGACCTATGAGCTAGGCTCGCTACCGATTATTTCCATTGTACTAGCCGTAACTTTTAGTCTCTATGGGGCTATCAAAAAACGTCTCACCATCCATCCATTTTCGAGTATTGCGATGGAAGCGTGGCTTATTACACCTATAGCTCTATGGTATGTGCTAACAGTAGATACTACATCATGGTCTTTTATTGAAAGCATGACCACCACCGGTCTACTACTCGTTTGTTCAGGCCTTACTACATCCGTGCCCCTTATCCTTTTTTCCTATGGAGCTCGTTTATTGCCACTTAACGTGCTAGGATTCTTACAATACCTATCTCCAACTATGGGCTTTTTCTTGGCTATCTTCTACTTTGGTGAAAGCTTTGGCACACCACAGATGATTGCCTTCGGTTGTATATGGATAGCCTTAGTATTATTCTCGTTATCAAGGCAAATTACAACGCGCATTAGCCTAAAAAAGTAAGATATATCGTATATCAACTAAAAAGCTGTATCAAATGCACTCAACATTTGATACAGCTTTTTTACATTATTACGTTTACATGTATCTAAATATCTTCTTATCCCTATTAATTCGATTTATTTATATTGATACTGTTCATTTCTGAAACTATATTGTCAAGTGACTAATAGGAACCTAGGTGACCAATGGTCACCACTATATAGCTAAAAACGGTGCTAGACTACAGATGAGATAAGTAATACTCCTATCAATTGTTTTATACGTATATACGTGTTATTATAAAAGGAGAGCCTATGAAGGACAAAGATTTACTTAAACTACTGTTAAAAAATGGTTGGAATGATGTACGGCAACGCGGTAGTCATCATCGTTTGAAAAAAGATGATCAAGTCGAAGTGATTGCCGTACATGGCAAAGATGTACCAATAGGTTTATTAAATGCCATTTTGAAGAGAACAGGCCTAAAATAAGGAGGAAATATGAAATTTATATACCCTGCCATAATCCATGATGACGCTGATGGTTTCTGGGCTGAGTTTCCAGACTTAGAATATACAAGTAGTACGGGCTCAACACTAACAGAGCTTGTAACTAATGCACAAGAGGCAATGGAACTGTATATTTTAGGAGCCTTAGAAGATGGAGAAAGTTTACCAACCCCTACATCTATTCGAAACTTACCTTGTACGGATACCACCTACCCTACGCTAGTTCAAACAGATATTGATTTAGCTAAAAATAGTAAGTCTGTAAAGAAAACCTTAACCATTCCTGCATGGCTAAACGATAGAGCACTAGCGAAAGGAATTAATTTTTCTCAGCTTTTACAAGAAGCATTGGTGGAGAAAACAATGTAAATTTACATCATCAATTGCTTAGCAAAATTAAGACTACTATCCACGCAATAACTGCTAAGGTGAGTAATATGATACAAAGCATCCACAGAATTATTACGAAATAGAGCAATAATTTTAGTACATATAATACATCAAACCATATACTATGACGATCTTCTAATCGCGCCATATATTCGGAGAGATGGCGCACCATAAATGGGGCTTTCGCATTAGGATTCAGCTTCTTCCAGTACAGCATAATATATGGCGTTACAAAACAACCTACAAACACTAAATATGTAAGAAATAGAGGTGTTTCTATATTATGTTGGGACATAAACCCTGACCAGTCTACGACCATTAGACCACCAAGGTATAGAAAAACAAACCAATATATAAATCCTACCACCTTTATAATAAGGCGAATCATCTGTTTGCCACCCATATCTATAATCCTACTAATGTTTTAAATCGCGTATTATTGTGAAAGCGCTCGAAATGGTCTTGTTCTGCTGCCACAGCTTTCACAGATGGATCAATGTTAATCGCCTTTTCAAGCCAATCAAGGGCCTTAGTATCATCCCCTTGGTCTGCATAAATGGTAGCAATACCATAGACAGACCAAGTATTACTAGGGTCCTTTTCTAATACCTTTTCAAACCATTGTTTAGACTCACTTAACTGACCTTGCAATTTATATACCATAGCCATATTGTAGTAATTTGCTACATTATTAGGATCTAAATCATAGGCCTTTTTAGTATCTGCTAAGCCTTTAGCTGTATCGCCATGTAAAGCGGTTGCGAAACCTCGCACAGAATAGGCTTCGGAACTATTGGGGTTATCTTTAATAGAAGCTGTAGCTTCTTCGATAGTTTTAACATAATCGCCAGCAGATAAAGCCTGCTTAGCTGCAATTACGTGAGCATCTTGACCTTGATCTGTTTTAGCCTGTTCGCTAGCTGTTGTTGTAGGTTTAGTATCTTGATGAGTCTTAGTATCTGTACCACAACCTAATAGGCTAAACAAACAAATGCATAATAGAATATATTTCATACAGTACCTTTCTATTAGCTAATTAATACACCATGTATTACTATCACAATTATACTAAAAATATATACAAAAAAAGGACGAGCCGCAACTCGTCCTTTTTCATTATGTGGTTAGTATTTCGTTATATAGAGACTACTATTTAGTCCTATTTCTTAGCCTTAGAGCAACGGTCTAGCAAGAATGCAACGCCTACGAATGGGATGCCACCGCTTTCACCAAGACCAATTTCACATGTGGAGCTGGAGCTGACGCCTAGTGTAGCACCGTATTCAGCAATTTCACCTACAAGGTCTTTTGTAGCAGATTTGTTAAGTTCTGGTGTAAAGAAACCTTTTTGACCAGCAAAGCCGTCGCACGCGAAGGATTTAATGTTGAATACATGGTCTGTGCATAGACGAGCCAAGTCTTCAATGTATTGAGATTTGTTCAAAGATTTAATTTTACATTGTTTGTGTACGATAACTCGTTCATCGCATTTTTCAATGTCGAGATGCGGTACAACATATTTACACAAGAATTCAGAAATATCGTTAATTTCTAAGTCTGGCATATGTTTAAATGCATGGTTGAAGCATGCGCTATGGTCGATCACGATTGGATATTTACCATTTTGAGATGCTTTCATCAATGCATCGTGCAAATCTTTTACAGCACGTTCATGAACGTCGTCGTAGTTTTCAAAGCTCAAGCCGCAGCAGAGGTTTTCGATATGTTGTGGATAAATAATATCGATATGAGCCTTGTTGCAAAGGCTTTCCACTACTTGTTGTAAGCTGCGATCATCGTCATAACCTTGGTTAGGTTTGAAAGCACGGTTCGCACAAGTACTGAAGTATACAACCTTTTCAAAGTTAGTTGGTTTGATGCGAGTTCTTAATCTATAATGGTTAGCCTTAGGTGTTGTCTTAGGTAAGTACGGTGTAATACCTGTGACGCCATGTAAACCGTCGGTAATCTTAGAAATTGCTTTTTGCGTAATGATAGAACCAGCAATGCCTTCCAGGCTTACGCCGGCACGAGCCATTTGAAGAGTTGTGGAGAAGTTGTCGTAAATCTTCTTAGCCAATTCTGGTGCAGGTGGATCGATGCGGCGCATGGACAATGCGATTTGAGCAGTATCGATGCTAAGTGGGCAAAGATCTTTACACATAGAACAAGCTGCACAAGTTTCCACACCGTAGTATTCGTAGCCTTTTCTGAGCTCCGATGCCAATGTGAAGTTACCTTCGTTTTCAAGGCGTTTCGTTTCACGCAATAACGCAATACGTTGACGAGGAGTCAATGTTAAATTACGGCTTGGACAATGTTTTTCACAGAAACCACATTCCATACAGATTGTGAAAGCATCGTCGATAGCGCATTGTGCCTTAAGGTTTTTCTTGTACACATCTGGATCATCTGTGATGATTACGTCAGGGTTCAAGATGCGAGTAGGGTCAAAGATGGCTTTGATGCGACGATTAATTTCGTACGCTTTTTTGCCCCATTCCATTTCAACGAATGGCGCTACCATGCGGCCTGTGCCGTGTTCGGCTTTCAAAGAGCCACCGAAACCAGATACGCGTTCGGACATTTCTTTCACCAAATCACCGAAGTTCTTAGTATCTTTAGGATCATTAAAGTCAGGTGTAATGTTGAAGTGAACGTTACCAGACAAAGCATGACCAAAGATGACACCACCGTCTACGAAATCGTATTTGTGGAATAATTCAGTAAGCATTTCTATACCCTTAGTGAAGTCTTCGATTTGGAAGCAAACGTCTTCTGTGATAACCGTTGTACCTTTTCTACGTTGCCCACCAACGATTGGCAAGATACCTTTACGGATAGCCCACCAAGAATCGTATTCTTTAGGATCTTGAGAGTAAAGACTTGGAATAGCTGTAGGGATATCTTTTAATTGGTCTTTAATGAAAGCCAAGTTTTGATCTACTATTTCTTTCGTGTAGCTTTCAGTTTGGAACAAGATAGCACTTGTACCTTCTGGTACTTCACGAACGAAGTCAGGTACATTATCTAAGGCTTGAACGGCGCGCAAGGACTGATAGTCCATCATTTCTGCAGCGATAACCTTTTCACGGCCCATATTAGCCAATGCTACAACCGCAAGGGATGCATCATTCAATGTTTTGAAGAACATCAAGCCGCAGCCTTTATGAGGTACGTCTTCAACTGTGTTGTACACGATTTCAGATACGAAGCCCAATGTACCTTCAGAACCGATGAACAAGTGGTTGATGATGTCGATAATATCTTCAAAATCAACGAGAGAGTTCAAGCCATAGCCTGTAGTATTTTTAATTTTGTATTTGTGATGAATCAAATGTGTTAATTCTTCATCAGCCAAGATGTCTTTGCGCAATTGCAAGATATCTTCCACCATTTGAGGTTTTTCTTTGAGGAATTGATCGATACTCTTTTGGTCGGATGTATCAAGAATAGAGCCGTCTAATAAAACAACGCGAATAGAGCGAATTGTTTTATAGGAGTTTTGCGCCGTACCACAGCACATACCAGAGGAGTTATTATTCAAAATACCGCCCACTAATGCTGTTGCAAGCGTTGCAGGATCTGGGCCGATTTTGCGGTTATATGGTTTTAATAAATCGTTCGCATCGGAACCGATAACACCACATTCACATTTTAAAGCCTTCCCATCGTCGATAACTTCCATTTTTTTGAAGCCATCATTACATACGATGAGCACGTCTTCACTGGAGCACTGACCAGACAAAGAAGAACCAGCCGCACGGAATGTAAATGGTGTGCCGCATTGTTGGCATAAACGAATAAGACGTCTTACTTCATGTTCGTCCTCAGCTTTTACAACAACCTTTGGTAAATAGCTATAGCAGGATGCATCAACGCCATATGCATAACGACGTAAATGGTCGGTATACACGCGACCTTTACAAATCTCTTTTGCCTCCTTGGCAAAACGTTCATAATCTCTAATAAGCGTACTCACTTGTATTTCCTCCTATCCTCTCATAAGGAACATGTGTTACTTTTAGTATACGCCGTTCTCATTCTCACTACTATAATTATGCATAAATTATATGTCTTCTAATAAAAATCGATATGCCTCGCCCTTTTATTTCTTTAGTTGAAAGTACATCTCAATAGCATTATCATGTACTCATTTCTTCACATATCCAATCAAGAACCCTTATTTATTAAGGATTAATTGATATATTTTATAGATATATACGAAAACCTCGATAAACTATGATTGATACTGCATATGATTCTATAGGAAATAGATTGCATAACTCATGCATAAAACTATTATGATTTACTAATTTTAATTTTTTCGTTCTCAATTAGAAAGTTCTATGACTTTTAGTTATACCCTTTAAAAACCTTGGAAATTCAAAAAGCCCTCTAGTGATATAACTCTTACGAGCTACCACCAGAGGGCTTGTATTAAACTATGCTTCTAAAAGAATTGATACCATGTACCTTATCCTAGAATTCCCGATTTAAGGATGAGCCGTACAGCCAAGGCAAACACGGCTACGCTCATGAGGGCAAGGATGGCTTTTGCCTTGAGGCGTTTTGCAATGCGCGCACCCGCTTGAGCGCCAAAGATAGCGCCAATACTAGTAGGAATAGCAATGCTAAAGACGATATGATTTTCTATTAAATGTGTAATAACACCAACCGTAGTAGATACGGCAAGGATGGATTGGCTAGTGGCCGTCGCCATATGCGTAGGGAAGCCCATTAAATAAATCAAGGCCGGTACGTGAATCAACCCGCCGCCAATGCCAAAGATACTGGAAATAAACCCTACAAAAAAGCTAATGCTAATACCAAGAGGCTTGCTATAGGTTAGCTGATCTAATGTAAGAGATTCTTCCTTGCGCTCTCCTTTACGGAAGTTCTTGAACCCAATCAAGAAGGACGCACAGAGCATAAAGCAACCAAAGGCAAACATAAAGCCTTTACCAGAGAACCACCCCGACATTTGAGCCCCCAAGATAGCCCCTGGGAAGGTAGCCACACTAAAGACGAGAGCCGCACTAATATATACCTTTTTCTGTTTAAGATACGCTATAGATCCGGAGATAGCATTACACATAACAGAAAAGAGCGACGTCCCTACAATCATGGACGGAGACCATTCCGGGAACCAGTACATAAAAAGAGGTACAAATACAAGTCCTCCACCTGCACCAATGATAGTGCCTAGCATAGCCGCTAAAAAGCCGACTATGATAAAGAATATATAGAATAATACTATGTTATCTAACATGGTAAGGCCTCCCTTTAATTAGACTGGAAGAATGCTTTTGCATCTTTCAATCGACCTCGTTCACAAGAAACTTGTAGTTCATCACCTGGTTCAAGTTTCACATCACCAAGAGGCACAATGTAAGTACCGTTTCGGCGAATGCTTACGATCAACGTACCGTCTGGCAATGCTAAGTCTTGTAATTGTACATCTGTATAGTTTGCCACTACAGGCACCTTCGTTTGGAAGAAGGTTTGTACAGATTCTAAATTGCTTTGCCCGCTCATGGCTTGCAATAAGGAATCGTAAATTGGCGGTTCTTTTAAAAGATCTGCCACAAGGTACGCCACGATGGTAACGGTACCGATGGCATAAATGTTGGAGAAACTATTCGTCATTTCAAGAACGAGTAAAATCGCCAAGATTGGCGTCCGCATAGCCGCTGCTAGCATACCACCCATGGCACAGATGACGAATTGCGGTACAAAGTCAGGAGAAATGAGGCCTAACGTTGAAAGTACGCTTTCACAAAAGGCACCTGCTGACGCACCGATAACAAGCATGGGCAAAAAGATGCCCCCTTGAGCACCACTGCCATAACAGAAGGTAGTGAGCAAAATCTTACCTACCACGATGCCCGCTAAGAGCAACACACCATGAGATTGAAAGGCGAGCTGACCTACAAGATCATTGCCGCCACCCAAAAGAAGTTGCGAGTCATAACCGATAACAGCAACAGTTACAAAGGTAAGGGCTAGTTTCAAAAATCTCGAGCATTTTAGCCACTCAAAGAATTTCTTAAATCCAAAAATCATACGGCAGAAGAACACCCCACAAAGCCCCATAATAACACCTACCAAGAGGAGTATAGGGAAGTATTCAAGAGGAACCCCAGAGGTTACTGTAAACCCCAGTGCAGGCTCAAGGCCGAAGATACTGACCGTAATATAGTTGGAAATCAATGTAGCCACAAAGGTAGGCACAACAAGGTACGGATAAAAGCTTTTATGAACCTCTTCAAAGACGAACATCGCCCCCGATACGGGCGCACTAAAGGCAGCCGTCAAGCCTGCTGCTGCACCAGCAGAGGTCAAAATACGCTGCTCCCGTAAATCAGAATTCATCCAATACGATACGATTTTCCCTGCAGAACCGCCGATCTGTACGGCTGGTCCTTCGCGACCTACAGAAAAGCCGGCAAATCCAGTCAGTACGCCACCGATCATCTTAGATACTAGCGTCCGATACGGCTTCATATCAAAGAGTCCTAACATCTCCCCTTCGATTTGAGGAATCCCAGAGCCGCCAGACAACGGCGCCCAAGTCAGTAATCGATCTACGATAAAGGCAAAAACGACCATAGCTACGAGCCAACCTAAAGCCCACTCTAGAGTAATGCCATCCATCAAATGCCAACGAATATGTTCAGATTCAAGGATCAAATAACGATACGTAGCTCCGCAAAAACCTGCCACGACGCCAACGACAGAGCCCTTTGCGATGAGCTCCGTTAAGAGCACACGATTCATGGACATATCTGCTAAGGTAGAACTACGCTTATTAAATTTCCATAACTTCACAAGATTTCCTCCTCAGCAAATATAACAACCATGTACCTATTCAGATTACTATCATGGCTATTCATTGTAATGTTAGTAATAATAAATCAACAGATAAGCTAGCTCAACTATTATCTAACTATTATCTATTCATATCCTTAGTATACTTATGTACATTATGATTTTCAAGAAATGATTCAACGGAAAACTATATACACCACAAAACAAAATAAAACAAAACTAGACATCTCTACAGCAAAAGAGATGTCTAGTCTTGTTTAGCAAGTGTTTATAGATGTCGTCTTTACATAATCGGAGGCATGCGAGCTGTGTAAAGACTCTAAAGATGCTACTCTCCCTGTGGTTTTACAAACACGTTGAGCATAACATCATTTAGACTACTGAGGCATATGAATCATATACATTACAATTTCATATGCAGTACAAAAGTACAGAATCATCCACATAAATGAATCTTATTGGTTGTTAGTATATAGATTCATAGATGCCAATGATGTCTTCTAAGGATACATCACGTGGGTTACCAGGTGTACATGCATCGTTGAAAGCAGATTCAGCGAGGAATGGAATGTCTTCCCGCTTTACGCCTGCTTCGCTAAGAGATTTAGGAATACCTACGTCATCAGCTAATTTTTGAATTACGTCGATAGCCGCTTGACGATAGGTTGCTTCATCCATAGCGTCTACATTAGGAACGCCCATAACGCGAGCGATTTCACGATATTTTTCGCCTGTTGCAGGAGCATTGAATTTCAATACTGCTGTTAAAAGCATGGCACAAGCCTTGCCATGAGGGATATCGTACACAGCACTCAATGGATGCGCCATGGAGTGAACGATGCCGAGGCCAACGTTAGAGAAGCCCATGCCTGCAATGTATTGACCTAAGGACATAGCTTCACGACCAGCGTAATCGCCAGCCACAGCACTGCGCAAGGAACGACCGATGATTTCAATAGCTTTCAAATGAAGCATATCAGTCAATTCCCACGCACCTTTTGTAATATAACCTTCTACAGCATGCACGAGTGCATCCATACCTGTTGCCGCACAAAGGCCTGTTGGCATAGACGCGGACATATCAGGATCTACGATAGCTACGATTGGGATATCATGCGGGTCAACGCAAACGAATTTACGGTTCTTTTCAACGTCTGTAATAACGTAGTTAATAGTAACCTCTGCAGCCGTACCAGATGTAGTAGTAACAGCGATAATTGGCAAGCATGGGTTCTTAGTAGGCGCTAAACCTTCAAGGCTGCGCACATCGCCAAACTCAGGGTTCGTAATAATAGTAGCAATCGCCTTACTTGTATCGATTGGGCTACCGCCACCAACAGCAACGATAACATCGGCGCCAGCAGCTTTACAAGCATCAACGCCAGCCGTTACGTTTTCGATAGTAGGATTTGGTTTAATACCGTCATAGATTTCATAATCGATGCCTGCCGCATCAAGTAAATCGGTTACCTTAGTAGCCACTTTAAATTCAAATAAATCTGGCGTAGATGTAACGAGGGCTTTTTTGAAATGACGATTCTTAATTTCGTTCACAATCTCCTGAATCGCCCCTTGTCCAAAATAGGACGTGCCGTTCAACATAATTCTGCGAGCCATATACTTCACTCCTAACAAAACAAACTATACAAAAAAATAAACCGATAGAGAATCACTTTACTTATTAATTCTCTATCGGTTTATTAAAATCCTTGATAGCTCGGTATGTATACACTATATATTTTTATACAGAATGTAGAGTATAAATTTATCACACCTTGGAGTGTAGGCCCACCTCAGTGCAAATTATAAATTTAACTCCGCCTTACAGACCTCTGCTCATTTTCATAAGCAAGATTCGTTTCACCGACTCGTCGAGTCGTTCTTTAGAGATACGACCGTCTTTCACGGCTTTCATAAGGCCATTGTAAGCCTCTTGCATGTGTTCGTATTCATGGCATACGAGCAAGATATCGCTGCCGGCAAGGATGGATTGCACCGCCATATCACCGAAGGTGTAATGCTTCGCGAGGGCGCCCATATCCATATCGTCTGTTACGACCACGCCGTTATAGCCCATATCCTTGCGCAACCAGTCCGTAATGATTGCTTTAGACAAGCTAGATGGATGGTCTGGGTCGATTTGTGGGTACATCGCGTGAGACACCATGATCGTGTATGTATTCGGTTTGGACTGTTTAATGAGGTCTACGAACACCTTTGTATCCTCTGAAAGCAGCGTTTCTTTAGATACAGGAACGACGCTTGTGTCCGAGTGCAAGTCTACGTCAGTCTTACCGATGCCTGGGAAGTGTTTATAGGAATACCACAGGCCCGCTTCGTCGTAAGCTTTACCAACAGCACCTGCATAGCGCACCACTTCATCAGGGTTCGTACTATAGGAGCGGCCATACGTTAATCCTAAGTCCGCTACAGGAGCAAAGTTAATGTTAAAACCTAACTCTTTTAACTCAGTGCCTACCTCTTTCGCCAAAGATGCAGCTTGCTCTACAGGCTCCTTACCTACCTCTTCCGCAGGAGGAACCTTGATGAGCTTATCATCCATGCGCGCTACGGCACCGCCCTCTTGGTCGATACCGAGGAACAATGGCGTTAGACCCGCGCTTTTACCGGCCTTATTAATATCGGTAATGAGCGTCTTAACTTGATCCTTGGACTCCATGTTACGGTCGAACAAGATAATACCGCCCACACGGTACTCGTTGAGCATGAATTTAGCATCATCGTTCAAGGACTTGCCGTGAATGCCAATCATCATCAATTGACCAACCTTGTCCGCATCGGACATATTAGCCACTAATTTATCTACCTTTTGCTCTGGTGAAAGCTCGCTCTGCGCTACGGATTCATAGGTCACAGGCTCAGCCTTTGAAGTAAAGGGATTATGTAAACCGCAACCCGTGGTGAGCGCTAAGGCGCCAATCATCGTAGCTGCTACAAAACGTCGAAACATATATACCTCCAAGATCTCTAAAAAGTATTATGTATAGTATATCAAAAAACAAAAACAGCCCCAACATCGCCAATACATTTAGTAAATTGGGAGTGCAAAAACATCTAGTGAATTGGACGTGTAAGTACGTCTAGTGAATCGGGAGCGCAAAAAAGACTATTACCCAAAACCTACGTATATACCGTATTGGTTCGAAGTAATAGTCTTTATGTGAGTTAAGTTCAAACTTATTTTTATATGAGTTAAGTTCAGACTTATTCTTAACTTTCGCTTATGCGTAACTTCCAGCTATGCTTAACTTTCGGTAACGCTTAAATTTTGCCTTGCTCTTTCATTTCAGCTAACAGCTTTACGATGCGAGGGCCACAGCCTTTACCACCGCAAGCTCCCGTGCCAGCACGAGTTGCTTCTTTTACTTCTGGAAATGTATGAGCACCATCTAAAATGGCTTCTTTAATCGTTTTGCGCGTAATGCTACGGCATGTACACACCTTTGTAAGCTTGTCCAGAATTGCCTCTGGCACTTGATTCTCTTCAAAATTCATATGTAATTCCTCACGTATTCACTCGAATATCTATATACTGTATCGATTTAATATATCGAAAATTTACGATTTCTATACTTAGTATACCATACTTATCGAATTATATCGATACTTTTTAATATAGTGAAAAATCTAACATAAAACTTGAAAGATACAACTTACTAAAAAGCGTTTACTTTATAGTATTTGCTACATAGTGTTAGCATATAGCTTTTACCATATCACCCTTAAGCTAAAGCCCTATAAAATAATGCTCACGATGCGTTCAAAGAGTTGCAAAATAGTTTGTTGTAATGGAATGAAGATCTTATCTGCAATTGGTGTATTAAGCAATAGGATAAGTACAATCAAGCTGACAAAGCTTAATCGCTCCAATGTAAATTGCAAATCCCTAGGCAACAAGCTTGTAATAATGCGACTACCATCAAGTGGTGGTATAGGCATCATATTGAGAATGGCAAAGTTAATATTATATACAACAATCAGTGTCAGTACTAATTCTAATAATTCATTTGTCAACAAGCCGTAGCTGCCAAGAAAACGAAGTGCTAAGTAGCCTAAAAAGGCCATCAACACATTAGACGCCGGACCCGCAATAGATACTAAGGTATAGTCTGTGCGAGGATCGCGAAAGTTAGACGTATCAACCATTACAGGCTTAGCCCATCCAAACCCACCGATAAGAAAGGCTATAGAGCCGACTAAATCAAGATGTGCCACGGGATTCAATGTCAAGCGGCCCATAGAGCGCGGCGTAGGGTCGCCGAGCATATCTGCTACCTTGGCATGAGCAAATTCATGCCCTGCAGCTGCAATGATAAGCGCTGGAATAGACGCTAAAATCATGGTTAAACTAATACCAGAAAATAACATAAAACTCCTTTATTGTTTGGCTTCCCATGCGGTGTAGCCTTCTTGAATGCAACGAAGGGCATTCAAGGTGCGCGGATAGCCGATGTACGGTACGCATTGGGAAGCGATATTAATCAAATATTGTTTGCTGTTCCCTACGTTCAAGTTGCCTTCTACGTGAGCCTTCAGCTGAGGTTCACAGCCCCCTTGAGCGGTCAAGAAGCAGAAGGTAATCATTTCGCGATGAGCTACGCTAAGGCCTTTACGAGTATAGTAATCACCAAACATATTGGCCAACCACTTCTTGATGTGACGTGTATCCTCAGGACCTTCTTGATAAGAATTGCGCAGAGCTTCACCAAAGATTTCCACTTGTTTTTCTACGCCTTTTTCAAGACGAGACTCACGAGTGATCGTGCTTCGAGATGGATCAGCAATGGTTTCTCCACGATAGTCAAAAATCTTGTTTGTCACCTTAAAGAATGGGCGCACACGACCAATACCAAGATATGGCACCGCCTGATAAATGAGCTCCACCACTTCGTCAGGAATCAACCCAAAGTTGAGTGCTGCTGGTAGCATCAATGCGTATTCATCAACAGCAGAGGCACCAACTAAGGTAGCAAGAATAGCCAAGAAGCGATCCTTTGCAGGCACATTGCGGCCTTCTTCAGTGATGACTTCATCGAATGCGAAATTATCAAACAAAACTTCAAACTCAGGATCAATATAACCTGCTGGAGCTGCAATATCGGGGAACATGCGCTCCGTATAGGCTTGAGCAAATTCAGATTTAGACATAGAAAAACCTCCATAAACAACACTGGTGAAAGCCCAAAAGGAGCTTTCACCAGCAATAGTTATGTAATTATTACGGCAAGCGCCACTAAATTATAACGCTGGGAAAGAGAAGTCAGTGCCGTATACTTCTTTCCAAGCAGCCATGAACATATTGAATTCGTTGCTACCAGGTTGGATTTGATATACTTGACCATCTGGGGAGAAACGATATACAGTATGCAAGCTTGGGTGTACAAGATATTTGAACAATGTAGCTTCACCGTATTGGTTATTATGCATGTTAATTACATTAATACCGAATACATAGTTGCGGCTGCTGTCGATACCTTTGAACTCAGATGCTTTATCGAAGAAATACGTTTCTGTACCATTTGCACTGTTTGGAACCTCTGGGTAGTTAGCCAAACCATTCCAGTTTGCTGCGTTTGCAACGCCACCCACTAATAATGTACCTGCTAATACAAATGCACCTAATAAATTTTTATTCATAATGCTCTCCTTTATGCCACGAAGGCCAATCACAATTAGGTCATCTCTCACATGACCTCTATACAATACGCTATATGTATAGTATATCACATTTTTAATAAAATATAGGATATCTTCGGTTACGGAATGAATGCATATGAGGTTCTATAAAATTAGCCTTTAACAGTCTGCGCCGTTTTATTATTGGCGTTATCGATTGCTTCTAATAATTTATTAAGCAACTGACGCAGTTGACGCGTTTCTTCTACGTCGAAAATGGGACCTGCAGCTTCAGACAAGCGGCGCGGTACTTGAACAGCTTCGTCACGTAATTCTTTACCAGCATCAGTAAGGGTTACCATAACTACCCGTTCATCTTGACGACTGCGTTTACGCTTCAAGAATGCTTTTGCTTCTAATTTCTTTAAAAGCGGTGTTAACGTACCAGAATCAAGGCGCAATACTTGGCCTAATTCTTTCACAGATAAGTCACCATATTCCCACAATGCCATCATTACGATGTATTGAGTATATGTCAAATTCAAAGGATCCAAGTGACTACGATATGCATTAACAATCTCCTTCGCCACTACATAAAGTGGGAAGCTCAACTGGTTTTCTAATTTTAAATATTCCACATCAGGAACATCTTGTTTGTGCTCATAACCTTCGAGCACGCCAATTTCTGCCATATTCTACCTCCATGTGCACACAATTATCTACGAATTAATTGTACACAATTTTCCGGTAAGCAGTCAACGTTAAATCCCTACTTTGTACAGATATTTTTTAATTTGTCAATTAATTAATATTTTTTTCTTATTAGTTAATAATCGCCAATCTCTATAGAATTCATGAGCAAAAATCTTACCATAAAACTGTGAACTTATTAATAAATTTTTTTGATATCAGAACTTTGACCTCATCCCCTTACCCAGGCTTTAAAAGACATTAAGATAGATATAACTTCTTTGTAGTATAATAAAAGAAACTCTATATCAAATTTCATTTGTCATAGGAGGCCCTCATGAACACCTTAGAATGTATTAAAACTCGTCATAGTACGCGTAAATTTAAAGCTGATCAATTATCTCGAGAGCTCATCGATCAAGTACTCGACGCTGGTCGCCGCGCCCCATCTGGTGGTAATACGCAATTAACACATTTCATGGTTATCACGAACCAAGATGTGCTAAGCGAGCTAGTAACACTCGTTCAGGAAGAATACGGCAAAATGCCGATTACAGAAAACACATTACCATATATGGTGAATATCATAAAAATGTCCGCTGAAGGTAAGTTTGTATTTAACTATGGAGCACCTGTACTCATCGTTTTGGCTAGCAAACCAAGTTATGCCAACAACTTTGCCGACGTGTCATGTGCGATGCAAAACATGATGCTCGCTTGTAACGAACTAGAACTTGGTAGTTGCTGGGTGAACCAAATCCGCCATCTTCAAGATAACGAACGCATTCAAGCTAAAATGCGTGAGCTCGGCCTCGGCGAAGATGAAAAAGTCTACGCTAGCCTTGCTATCGGTTATCCAGACTTACCAAATGGCCTTAACCGCCGCGAAATCGAGCCAAAAGGCTACAAAGTGACATATGTAGATTGATGATATAGTTTATCTACAACTATGCCTGTAAGAGAATTAATTGAATGCGAAACAAGTAATTCTTTAAATATGAAAGCAGTAATTCGTAACAGCAAAATAAATTAATATAACATCAATAACATAACAAATCTACAACAAAACGTTGTACGAATACAAAACTCCCCTAGTAAACTAATTACTAGGGGAGTTTAATTTTTGTAATATACATCAATTTATATGACTCACATTAATGTATATGACTCATTGTAATTTACGCTACGCACAAAGAGCCGTTTAATACTTTCAAATTATACACGAGACCAAGTCGCGCCAAACCATGTAAGGCAACCGCCGTTACAGGATTAAGGGAGCCGAACACACCAGCACCGATGATGCCTACGTGGAATAAAACAGCCACGATGAGCAGGCCCAAATGACACTGTTTTGCCTCTTTTGAAAGCTCTGCCGTCGGAGAATTATCATCCACAAGGGAGCCCATCATGAGCGCCACGAGAATGAGTTCCAAAGAACATGGGCAAAGCACTAATAACAAGGTTGCCGTATGCATGAAATTACCAGTTAATGCAAAGGATCCCATGGACAGCAACATAACGACCACGACGATAACGGATGAGTAGTTGTTGATGCCCTGACGTAATGCTACAAGCTTTGTTGGCATAGTCGGTAACATATCATCATCCAAGGTGTAATGCGCCTCACCTGTAATGAGCTGCTCCAAGAAGAAACCAGCGTGCACCATGATACCCACATAAGCCGCCGTATGATAATCACCAATGGCGATGAGTGCAACCATAGCTACAACAGTGAGAAAATTAGCGTGAATCTCTAAATTATCCCAAATGCTCTGCACACTATTAATCAACAATGGCAACCCACAAACGATAACAGTAACCCAAGCCAAATCAATGACTGGATTCAAAGGCTCTGTAATTAAATCTAATAGTATAAACAAAATACCTAGCGCCAAGATGGCACCTTGCGTACGCAACGACACATGCGCCGCTAATGATTGTAAAAGCTTCATAAAGACCTCTCTATCTACTAGAACCGGCCAAACTAACTCCGGAAATAAATACAAAAATAAAACAATACATAATAAAGTAATTTAAAATACCTTTTCTATTACTCTCTTAAGTACCCATAGGGGTATATCTATAATATAAATATTA
>ERZ773001.157-NODE-157-length-28593-cov-151.577_pt1 | contig 28593 bp, 23 predicted proteins | sample MGYA00511673_ERZ773001 | MGnify/ENA primary metagenome ERZ773001 (study PRJEB29015, sample SAMEA2738091) | human oral metagenome | biome: human oral; feature: human-associated habitat; material: saliva | place: China | collected 2162 ... | reverse complement strand
ATCGTCATGACCGCCATCGCGATGTCGACGGCATTCCACACGACGTCCAGGCTCAGCAGCGCACCAACCGTGGCCGAGGCAACACACACGACGCGCACGGTCCAGGTCGCCCAGGGGGCGTCGCCGAACACGAAGGACATGTTCGTGTCGGAGTAGACGTAGGCGGCGATCACCGAAGAGTAGGCCAGCACGAAGATGAGGATCGCCATGGGGACGATCGTCCACGCGCCCAGCTCGTTGGCGACAGCCAGAGTGGTCAGGTTCGAGGGATCCACGCCCTCGGCACCCCAGACCTCGGGGCCCGCGAGCAGGATGACGAAGGCTGTCGCGGTACACACGACGATGGTGTCGATGAAGACGCCCAGGGACTGGATGAGACCCTGGCGCACCGGGTGCGACACGGTCGCGGTCGCGGCGGCGTTGGGAGCGGTACCCTGGCCGGCCTCGTTGGAGAAGAGGCCGCGCTTGGTGCCGTTGATCATCGCGGCGATGATGCCGCCGCCCAGGCCGCCGACGGTGGCGTCCATGGAGAAGGCTGAGGTGAAGATCTGGCCGAGCACGGTGCCGAACTGCGTGATGTTCATGAGGCAGACGATGGCGACCATGATGACGTAGATAGTGGCCATGATCGGGGCCATCCACTCGGTGACGCGCGCGACGGTGCGGATGCCGCCGAAGATCACCATCGCAGAGAAGACGAAGATCAGGCCCGCGATGGTCAGCTGCGCAGCCGAGAAGCCGCCCGCACCCTGGAGGGGCTGCTTGGCGGCCTCACCGAAGGCGCTCGTCAGCGTACCGGCGATGGCGTTGGACTGCACGGAGGTGATGACGACGCCGCAGGTGATGACGGTGATGACGGCGAAGACATTGGCCAGCGTACGGTTTTTCATGCCGCGTTTCATGTAGTAGGCCGGGCCGCCGCGGAAGGAGCCATCAGCGTGGCGCACCTTGAAGATCTGGGCGAGCGTCGCCTCGAAGAACGCTGTACCCATGCCCACCAGGGCCACGACCCACATCCAGAAGATCGCGCCAGGACCACCCATGAGGAGCGCCGCGGCCACGCCGAACACGTTACCGATGCCCACGCGCGCGGCCAGCGAGATAGCGAAGGCCTGGAAGGAGGAAATGCCGCCGTCGGCTCCCTTACGCGAGCCCAGGACCGTGCGGATCATCTCCGGGAAGAGGCGCACCTGGACGAAGAGCGAACGGACCGTCAGGAAGAGGCCCACGCCGATCAGGATAACGATTGTCAGGTGCATCGTGATCCAGTCGGCGATGTCCTTTTCGATCGCAGCTATCTGTTCCACAGGAACCTCCCGGGGTGTCAATGGGCGAGGCCGTGGATGGGTCGCGGGGCCTCGCGCACTTCGCGGGCCGCACCCGCGCGTTGTATGGGACCCGTTCATCTTGCCACATGGCAGAGGTCAGGGCGTGCATCATCTCGCCACGCGCCAACCTGCGCGCGAGTGCAGGAGGCCACCCCGGCCTCGTCGATGAGCTGCGGGACGGGCCCGGCAGCGCGAGGACGCAGACGTGGGCGCACTCTGGGACAATGGGGGCATGAGCGCGACTTTGAACGAGATCCTGGACGACCTAGAGGACGCTGGGCAGCTGCGGGACGAGGACGCCCTGTACGAGGCCTTCGTGTCTTGGGCGCAGGGCACCGGGCGTCCGCTCTACCCCCACCAGGAGGAGGCCCTGGTCGAAATCCTGGCGGGCAATCACGTGATTGCGGCGACCCCCACGGGCTCGGGCAAGTCGATGATCGCGCTCGCCGCACACTTTACGTCGATGGCGCACGGGGGCCGCTCGTACTACACGGCTCCGCTGAAGGCCCTCGTGTCGGAAAAGTTCTTCGACCTGGTGTCCCTCTTCGGCGCGGACAACGTCGGCATGGTGACCGGCGACGTGTCCCTCAACGCCGACGCCCCCATCATCTGCTGCACCGCCGAGATCCTGGCCAATCAGTCGCTGCGCGAGGGGCCGACGCTGGACGCGGACATGATCGTCATGGACGAGTTCCACTTCTACGGGGACCGTCAGCGCGGCTGGGCGTGGCAGGTGCCGCTCCTGGAGCTGAGGACCCCGCAGGTGGTGGCGATGAGCGCGACGCTGGGCGACACGACGCGTTTCGAGCGCGCATGGAAGGAACGCACCGGGCGCGACGTGTCCCTCATTGACGACGCGGAGCGCCCCGTGCCCCTCGAGTTCGAGTACGTCGTGGACCGCCTGCCCGACACGGTCGAGCGGCTGCTGGGCGAGGGCCGCTGGCCCGTCTACATCGTGCACTTCTCCCAGCGCGACGCGGTCGCGACCGCGCAGTCTTTCGACCGCTCGTCACTGATTTCGCCCGAGCAGAAGAAGGCGATCGCCGCCCAGCTGGCGGGCGTGTCGTTTGCGAAGGGCTTCGGGCAGACCCTCAAGTCGTTGCTCGCTCAGGGCATCGGCGTGCACCACGCGGGCATGCTGCCGCGCTACCGCCGCCTCGTCGAGCGCCTCACGCAGGCGGGCCTGCTGCCGATCGTGTGCGGCACGGACACCCTGGGCGTGGGCATCAACGTGCCGATCCGCACGGTGCTGATGACGTCGCTCGTCAAGTACGACGGGCGCCGCATGCGCCACGTGAGCGCGCGCGAGTTCCACCAGATCGCGGGCCGCGCGGGCCGGGCGGGCTTCGACACGGTCGGTTTCGTGCGCGTCCTGGCCCCCGAGCACGAGGTCGACGCCGCCCGTGAGCGCGCACGCCTGAGCGCCGCGCAGGAGGCGGCCCGCGACGCGCGCGAGGCCAAGCGCGCCGCGAAGAAGTCCGCGAAGAAGCGCAAGGGCCCGGGTGAGGGCGAGATCTCGTGGACGCGCTCGACGTTCGAGCGCCTCGTGGACGCGGCTCCCGAGCAGCTCATGAGCCGTTTCGAGATGACGCACGCGATGGTCCTCAACGTCCTGGCAGGCGCGCCCGCGGCCGGGCGAGACCCGGGCGAGCACCTCGTGTGGCTGGCGCGCAACAACGACGATCCGCCCACGGATCGCAACCCGCACCTGCGCCGCCTGGGCGAGATCTACACGTCGATGAAGCAGGCGGGCGTCGTCGAGCACGTGTCTTCTGCGCAGGCCTCGGCCTCCGGGGAGCCCCGCCTGCGCGCGGCCACCGACCTGCCGGACGACTTCGCGCTCAACCAGCCGCTCTCCCCCTTCGCGCTGGCCGCGCTCGAGCTCCTGGACCCGGAGTCCCCGACCTTCGCCCTGGACGTCGTCTCGGTCATCGAGTCGGTCCTAGAGGATCCGCGCCCGCTCCTGTTCGCGCAGGAGAAGGCCGCGCGCGCCGAGGCCGTGGCCGCGATGAAGGCGCAGGGCATGGAGTACGACGAGCGCATGGCCGCCCTCGAGGAGGTCACGTGGCCGCGCCCGCTGGCCGATCTGCTGGGGGACGCGTTCGCGGTGTACCTGCACGCGAACCCGTGGATCGAGGACCAGGAGATTTCCCCGAAGTCGGTCGTGCGCGAGATGATCGAAAACGCGCTGACCTTCACGGGGATCGTGAGCCGCTACGACGTGGGCCGCTCCGAGGGCATCGTGCTGCGCTACCTGACGGACGCGTATCGCGCGCTGCGCCAGATCGTGCCGGACGAGCTGATGACGGACGAGCTGCGTTCGATTATCGCCTGGCTGTCGGCGCTGATCCGCGCGGTGGACTCCTCGCTGCTGGACGAGTGGGAGGCCATGTCCACGGGGCAGGCATTCTCCCCCGCGTCCGAGGGCGACGGCACGGAGGGCGCGGAGCTGGCGTTTGGCGCGCGGGAGGACGGGACCGTTCCCTTCAGCGCGAACCGTCACGCGTTCCGCACGGCGATCCGTGGCGCGCTGTTCGAGCGCGTGGAGGCGATGAGCCGCGACAACGTCGAGGCCTTGGCGCGCCTGGACGAGGCCTCGCGCACCCCCGTGGTGGCCCCGTGGGGCGAGGACGAGTGGGACGCGGTGCTCGAGCGCTACTGGGCGGAGCACGAGTGGATCGGCATCGACCAGCGTGCGCGCGCCCTATCGCTGTGTTCGTTGAATGAGGCCCCGACCCGCGAGGAGGTGCTGGAACTGGCCCCCGCTGCAGTGTCGTCGGATGTCGAGCGCGCTCAGGCGGCGCGCATCGAGGCGATCGCGGACGCGGTGGATGAGGCTGTGGCCGACACCTTCTGGCTGGCCACGCAGACCCTGTTCGACCCGGAGGAGGACATGGACTGGCGCATCGTCGCCCTCGTGGACGTGCCCGCCTCGGACGAGGCGAACCGCGTCGCCCTGGCGACGATCACCGTCGGGGCGAGGTAGATCCTTCATCATTCGAGGAACCAGGCGCGTCATGCAGTGAATACATAGCCTCCGCGCGTCCTTTCCCGAGAAATCCGAGGATCTCATCCGCCAAGTCTCTCTCGCCTTCCCACAGACGCAGCGACAGCACGAGGTTCATCAACAAACCGTGGGAGAGGAAGAGCCTAGCCTGTTGCGCATCCATCCCGACGTCTTCTCGCAGGACGCGGTACACGCGTGCAAAGCTATCGCGGGAGAGCTGCCCGAAGCGCGGATCAGATCCCATCATGAATAGGCGCACGATCATCATGAACGTGTCGTGGTCTTTCACGATCTCCGCATACATGTCCCCCAGCAATTTCCGACGTTCAGCATCGGTAGAATCCACCGCTATGGGCGCCTCAGCAAAACGTCGACACAGCTGCTCAACAACATACGTAGCAGCCTCCTCGAAAAGTGTTTCCTTCGACCGGAAGAAACGCACGACATACGCCTGACTGACGCCTGCCTCGCGCGCGATCGAGTCCGTCGTGGCCGCGGCGTAGCCAACCCGCGCAAACACACGGACGGCAGCCTCCAGCATGAGCGCCTTGCGTTCATTGGCTGGCATACGAGTCACGGCCATTCCTGTTCCTCCCAATCTCGACGATATGGACAGTCTATCCGCGCGCGTAAGCTCGAACTGTCTCGACAAACGCAGCGCGGTAAGCAGGAGTATCAACATCCTGCTCAATGCGGCCAAGCATCAGAGATTTGGTTAAGCGAATCCCCACGAAGCCCAGGACCATTCGCTTCCATCGCGTGATAGGTCCACCAAAGATTCGGTAGACAAACGAGGGGACGCGCGACGTGACAATCAGTGCCGCAGTCTTACCCGCCAGCAGCCCTTGTGCCTTTCCGTTGACGTAGCGATAGGCAAACCTCGGGGTAAGAGTGCGATCAAGGAAACCTTTCAGAATCGCCGGTTCAGCAGACCACCAAATCGGGAAGCTGAACACGAGGTGATCGGCCCAGGCTACGTCCTCCTGGTACCGCTTGGGAGCACTTTCGTCCTCCATGTGCTGGCGGTATCCGTAGCGCAGAACGGGATCAAAATCCTCTGTCGCCAGGTCAATCATGCGCACGTCATTCCCGGCGCTGCGCGCCTCATCAGCGTAAGCCGTTGCGAGTTCATGCGAGTAGCTTCCCTCGTCAGGGCTGCCCTGAATGACAAGAATCTTCATATTCTCCCCTTTGTTGTAATCGGCTGATTACAACTGTAGTGTGAAGACCCCGCCCACACAACACAAGAGGTCTCAAAGAGCTGAGAGTTACACCCAGAGAGGAGCAGTAGCACCCTCTCACCTCAAAAGGGGCAGCCACCATTCCGACTTAGGATCGATATTGCCCCGCCGACCGAGTTATCCTCGCCGCGCGGGCCTCTCGCCGATTTCCTGCTGGAGCCGCACAAGGTATCCGTCGGGGTCCTGGATGAGGAACTGCCGGACGCCGATCTCCACATCGCCCGCCCGGTACCACTTCTCTTCGGGTTCAACAAAGATCGGCCACTGCGCCTGCGTGAGGCGCTCCCACGCGGCGTCCAGAGGTGCAACCTGGATCTCGAGGTTGATCCCGCGACCGAGTGGGGCCTCAAGCGTGCCGGTCGCCCACGTCCTGCCCTGGTTGATCTGGTCAAGCATCAGGTGCGCGCTGCCTAAAACGAGGTATCCGAATCCCTCTTCCGGCCTTTCATACCGCAGGGAAAATCCGATGAGGTCGCACCAGAATCGTTTGGAGGCCTCGTAGTCCGTGACGGCAAGTTCTGGAACGAGGCCGGGTTCGCTGCTCATGGCCTCACTCTAGCGGACTCGGACGAGACCGTGTCCGGGGGATGCGCAGACCGTCAGCGCCGGGAGGCCTTGCGGATCAGCCAGTCGGCGCCCGTGAAGAGCGCCATGAAAAGCAGGGCGCCGATCAGGATCGCCACGATGTTGATCGCAACCTGCGTATAGCCGATGCGCCAGACGTTGACGAAGCCGTACGGATACTGGTGCGTGAAGGAGCCTCGCACGAGCGTGTACGCTACCCACGCGACCGGGATCAGCAGGGCGCGCCCCAGCGTCGCCCTCGTGATGCCACCGCGCGGCCCCGCGAGCGCGGCCGTCCCCACGAAGGCGGCGGGGACGACGATGTGCTGCAGCGGGTTGGTGACGAGCGCGTAGCCGGAGAGGACCTCGTAGGGGCCGATGAGCGTCGCGTAGACGATCGCGGTCACCGTGATCATCATGAGGGCACACAGGTGCGTGGCCCTCCCCCACGCCCTGACGCGGCCTCGGCGCGCGAGGAGGGTCGAGATGATCGCAACCATGATGTTGGACAGCTCGGTGAAGTAGGACAGGCAGTTGATGAGACGCTCGGGGGCGCCCGCCCAGCCGTGGGGGGCACCCGCGAAGAGGCCCTCCTCGACGTAGGTCGGCGGAGCATAGCCATCGAAAGCCGTGATGATGAGGGTAGCGGCGACGCCCGCCCAGGCGAGGGCGGCGACCGCCCAGTAGGCGGCGCGCCCCCGGCGGCTTAGTTCAGTCATGTCAGTTGTCATCAATCTCCCTCAACGCCTCCGCCGCAGAGCCATAGCGCGCAACGGAGAGCCGCCCAGCAGCAATCTCGCGAGCCTCGCACATGGCCGACTCAGCCTCTTCGTTGTACCGCAGTTCTGCAGACACGTTCACCGTCTCCTGGTTCATCCCCACTCACCTCACTCACCCGGGTGCACTCATTGTATGTTGAGCAGCCAAGGTGCTAACACGGACCGCGGCATCGGATCGGCACGAGTCGTGAACGAGAAGTAGCACATCCCAGCAGGGTTCCTCAACAACGTCGCACGTAATTCGTTATTCGGATCGGCGCTAAGAGATCAGAAACCGCATGATTTCAACACCTCTCCTTCAAAGACTGAAGGAACGGCCGGGGAATTACGTGCGAAATTTTGGGGGCGCGGGAGTATCGGTGGCTGGAACGAAGACCAGGCAGGAGCCTGGGACAACAACTGAAACAGGGCGAGGCCGGGGCGCGCAGCATGCAACGAGGCCGGGGCGGGCAGCATGCAACGAGGCCGGGGCCGAGCGAGAACACGCGACAGAGCCGGGCAGAAACAACCGACGAGGCCGGGGCTGTCCACACGGGACGAGGCCAGGGTCAGACCTGCGCGAGGTCCGTGACCTCGGCGTCCGTGAGCTCAACGAGGTCGAGGGGGCTCAGCTCGACGCTGAGGCCTCGGCGCCCGCCCGAGACGATCATGGTCTCGTGATCCAGGCAGGAGGAGTCGATGAACAGCCGGTGCGCAGTGGTCTGCCCGAGCGGGCTAATACCGCCCACGACGTAGCCGGTGCGGCGCTGTGCGACGGCCGGATCGGCCATGGCGGCGCTCTTGGCGCCGGCTGCCTTGGCGATCAGTTTCATGGACAGGTGTGCCAGGGCGGGCACGCAGCCAACGACAAACTCGCCGGTGGGCTCCAGGCGCACCATGAGCGTCTTGAAGGCCTGGGTGGGGTCGATGCCCAGCTTCTCGACGGTTTCTTCGCCAAATGCCCGGGCGGCCGGGTCGTGCTGGTACTCGTGAATAGTAAAAGCAACGCCCGCCGCCGTGAGCGCCTCAATGGCGCGGGTGGGGCCACCGCCGTGATCCTTGCTGTGTTTACGAGCCATGACCCCAGTGTAGGACGCGTCAGAGAATGGACGCGGCCGGGTCGTTGACGACGGCCTTGCCGAAGGGGAAGCAGGTGATCGGGATCATCTTCAGGTTGGCGATGGCCAGCGGGATGCCGACGATCGTCACGGCCTGCGCGGCGGCGGTCGTGACGTGACCAACGGCGAGCCACAGGCCCGCAACAAGGAACCACACGATGTTCATGAGGGCCGATCCGGCGCCCGCACTGTGCTGGTCGACGACGCTCTTGCCGAAGGGCCACAGCACGTAACCGGCGATGCGGAAGCAGGCCACGCCCGCGGGGATCGTGACGATGAAGAGGCAGGCGACGAGGCCCGCGAGGAGGTAGCCGAGGAAGAGCGGCAGGCCTCCGAAGAAGAACCAGATGATGTTGAGCAGGGTACGCATGGCGTGTCCTTTCCTTGATCTGTGAACATTCTAGTCTGCCACACCGTCTCACTCAGATCCCCCTGAGTCACCCCTGATTGGCCCCTGAAAGTACCTCCGCGCGTACCATGAGGGCATGAGTATTGCCGAGGCCATCGCCGCCGCCCGCGACCGCATCGACCGCGCGACGTCCGCGTGTGGCCGCACCGATTCGGTGCACCTGGAGCTGGCCGTCAAGACGCGCACGCCCGAGGAATGCCGCGAGGCCGCCGCCGCCCTGAGCGAGGCGGGCCTGCCGATCCTGCTCGGCCACAACCGCGTGCAGGAGGCGCGCGCGACGGTGGACGCGATCCGAGAGGTGCCCGGCGCGCGCATCCACCTGATCGGGCCTCTGCAGTCCAACAAGATCAACCACGCGCTGTCCTGCGTGGACGCGATCGAGTCGCTGGACTCCCCCGCCCTGGCCTCGAAAATCGACGCGCGCGCGACCGGCACGCTCCCCGTGTTCGTCGAGGTGAACGTCTCGGGCGAGGCCACGAAACACGGCTGCGCCCCCTCCGACGTCGCCGCACTGATCGACGCGGTCGAGGCCTCGGCCCACCTGCAGCTCGCGGGCTTCATGACGGTTGGCCTGAACTCCCCCGTCGAGGCCGACGTGCGCGCCGCCTACGCGCGGCTGCGCGGCATCAGGGACGAGGCCGCAGCGTGCCTGGGCACCGACGAGTCTGACCTGGCGCTGTCGATGGGCATGAGCCGCGACCTGGAGTGGGCCATCGCCGAGGGCGCGACGATCGTGCGCCTGGGCACGGCCATTTTCGGGGCACGCCGCCTCTGACGAGACAGCTCATCCACACCCGCATCGCACCCGTTAGGATTGACGCCATGATGAGCATTTTTGCTGGACTATCAGCGTCGATCCTGGCGCTCGCCCCGATCACCAACCCGATCGGTGGTCTCGCGGCGTTCGCCGGCCTCACCGCCGGCAACACCCCGGCCGCTGTGCGCTCGCAGGCGTGGAAGACCGGCATCTACGTGTTCGCGATCCTGACGGCCTTTGCTGTCAGCGGCTCGCTCATCATGCGTTTTTCGGCTTCGACCTGCCCTCTCTGCAGATCGCGGGCGGCCTCGTCGTCGCACACTCGGGCTTCTCGATGCTGGAAAACAAGCGCCGCGCCACCCACGAGGAGGCTCAGCACGCGACGACCAAGCCGGACGTGTCCTTCTCCCCCATGGCACTCCCCCTCATCGCAGGACCCGGCTCAATCGGCGTCGTCATCGCGTTGGCCGCCCGTAATACGGCCATCGGTTTTCATGTCGGCATCGTCCTGGGAATCGCGGTAACTGCCGCCGTCATCGCGCTGCTACTGCGCTACGGCACGCCCTGGATCGACAAGCTGGGTGCCACCGGAGTCGGCGCGATCGTGCGCATCATGGGCTTCCTGATCCTCGTCATCGGCGTCGAGCTCATCATCCACGGGGTGCGCGCGCTCCAGCTCTTCTAAGACCACCCGCTGTTCAACGCGAGAGCCCGCCCCGGCCTCGTTGCGCGCCACGCCCCAATGTCGCACGTAATTCCCCTCCGACCCATTCCGTGAATCGTCTTGTATCGTTGCTATTTCAAGGGTGGATACTGAAAAACATAAAAGGTTGACGTGGGAATTACGTGCGACTTTTCTGAGGAACCACAAAAACGCGAAAGCCCGCCCCGGCCTCGTCTCCCGTCACCCGGGACAAGCCGCGCACGATTTCTCGAGGACGCAACACGCTAACCGCGCTAGGACAGCAATGACACCGACAGGCGCCGATAGCGATCACGGAGCCACGGACGCAGGTCGAGGCTCCTTCCCCTGACGTTGATGCTCGTGAGGCTAGTCGGTACCTCGACCATGTCCAGAGCCTCGCCGTACTCGGCGATCATGGAACGAACAGCTTCTTCGATGACTCCGCGCTCGACGCGACACATATCGGCGATACTGCGGAAATCATCCAGACAGATATCCGCCGAGATCTCCTTGCCGCATAGCTTGAGCGCCATATCCTGGGGCCGATCAAAATAAACGGCCGTACACACCAGATCATAGGCAGGCGAGAGAACGGCGTTGCGACGATCACGATACACCAGGCTCCAATTCTTCAGATGCGCATCATCGTTGCCACACAAAATGTTGAATACCGTCCGGCGGACACACTCAACAAGCGACGGCAGGTCGTAATTCCGGTACGCGACCTTCATCACGTACTCGACCGAACTCTGATATTTCGACCGCTGAAATCCCGGCAGATTACCCGCCTGACAGAAATCCTCCATATGGACGCGGCCTTGATCGCTCCTGTCAAAGCGCGCAATGCTGAATGCGTATTCCTCGGTTGTTAACCAATCGGAGGGCGCAATCTCGACGTTCTCCCGATGCACAAGATCGAAGTCAGGAACCTCAATGCCACACGCCTTGGCGAGCGACATCACGTAGAACTCATTGTGAACGAGAGCATCGTACTCACCCGGCGGCGACAGCTTGACGATACGGTCTCCATACTCACCGCTACCGGGCAAAGTCAGGCGCTGATCGCGAGACTTCATCGAAAACTTCAGGACATTGCCGGCAATGGATGCACGGATCAGCGAATCTGCTGAGGACGACGCGACATCACCGGATCGCAAGGCGTCATCCGCCGAACCCGGAACAGGATCCCCGATACGTGACACCGCGACAGCTCCCGGCAAATCATCGCCGAGGGCGCCAAGGATGCCCGGCTCGTCTTCCTCGCTCAGTCCATGCTGAGCACACACAATCGTTCGAAGCAACCCTTCAGGCAGGAGATTAGAAAACCACAGCGGAAGAACCGACTGGCCTTTCACACTTGTTTCACGGCGCATCCCATTCTCAAACCAGAAGCCAAGAACAGGCCGATCCACGCGCCAGTAGTAGTCGCCGGAGAACCGAAACGAACTCTTGGACGAGTAGCACGAGATTGTCCCGATGTCGATGCCATGCAGGCGAACACGAAACTCAACGTTGGGCGAATAGAGCGACATCTGTGTTCCTTTCACGTCAATTCAACGGGGGCAAAGGCCACGTAATCCCACGCCATCATCAGTTCGAAGAATTCGTTCACACGCGCGGACAACAGTTCCTCACGCCGATCAACCAATTCCACCGGATCGGCAGAAGCCTCGCAGTCCTCTACCGCCTCGGGGAGCATGAGCATGTTCCGGTGGGCTGTCATGAAGGCCAGGGCCGCATCCTCGTCCCGCAGAGCCTCCTCATTGACCATCAACACTCTATTTGCGAGCGACGAATATCGACTGACATCTGTCCCCTCAAACCAACGACGCCCCACGTATTCCACGAGGAGATCAGCCACACTACCGTAGTCATCGACGAGCGAATCAAACACGGCAATCGACGCCTGACCCGCATAGTCGTCCGCCCGAACGTAGTAGGACCACATGGCACACACGCATGCCCTAGCATCCGAGCGATTCATGCGCGCATCGGGAATCGTGACGTGCTTCGAGGCCCCCCGCTCACCGACGCTCTCCAGTAGTCTCTGAACGGAACCGGATTCATCTCCGCGGCGCACGTCTTTCAGAAACGCTCTGGTTTGTCCGCTCGCACTGCTCAAAGTCATACCGATAGTCTTGTAAATCGTCCGCCACACCCAGCGCTTGAGCAGCTCTTTATTGCGACGCTTCGGCTCGGGGAACAGCGCGAAGAAGCGCGACACCACCACCAGAATCGCCCCGTACGGCAGCAACGTTGCATGGGGAATACAACAATTCTCTTGGAGGAATCGCGTCGCTTTCATCAGAACGCGTTCCGTCTCGGCGTATGCGGTGTCGCGATCTTCGTCCGGAAAATCGCAGATCCTCCGTCGCTCGTCTCCAAACTCATCGCGCACATCGCGAACGTAGTCTGGATGCCGACGAGCTTTCAGTACATTCAAGACCTGGTCTTCCGAAATCAGCCCAAAGTTCGTTGAACGGGCAACGGCATCCGAAACCGAGCGCAAAGTACGTCCATCGGATGCGGAGCTGTTGAGCGCTTCAAACACCTCGGAAGACTTGAGCTTCTTACCGCTCTGATTAATGCGATCAAAGATGACGCGGAGCTTATCCTCGTCTGCTCCCTCCAGCACGGTCGCCGGAACGCTCACGGCGTTAAAGGTATTGAATGCCTCCTGGTAACGACCGCGTAGCGCTTGGAATTCGGTGTTCTCCTCGAACCACTGCCAGGCGCTCCCAAAGTCGAAGAGACGAAAGAGCGGCATGACGGCACGAGAATGACGCCCCAGTGTTGAAACAACGCAGGAATTTTCCAGGTCGTACCCAACCGCAAAGCGACGATCTCCTACGCTGCTGGCGTCCATCGCGTTGACAATACTCGTCACGCGTTGCTGACCGTCGACGAGCCATAGTGCGTCCGGGCGCTGAGGGGCGTCGATATCGATGGAACCCACAGTGACCCGCTGCGCCGGGGCCTCACGTTTCCACATGAGCAGGTTCCCGATCGGATACCCCTGGTGTAAGGAATCAAAGAGGGCCACGACGTCTTGGTTCGTCCATCGGAAGGAGCGTTGAAAGTCGGGGATTCGTACGCGCCCCGTCGCCACCAGGTTACGCAACTCAGAGAGCCTGAAGGTTTCGTGTTTCGGCTGCATCGCTTCGCTCGACATGCGTCCATGTTACTCCGACACCGATGCTCGGACGCTGTCACGCGCGCAGCCGCGCGGAAACGCGAAAGCCCGCCCCGGCCTCGTCAATGAACGAGGGCCGAAGCGGGCCCGGGATGCCCAGCTCACACCAAGCGAGCTAGACATCCGTACTCAGGGGATGCGGTGCACCCACTCCTCGCGCGCGAACTTCGTCTCGCAGCGCTTGCGTGCGACCTCGAGGTCCGCCTCGGTGATGGTGCCGACGCTCGCGTTGTACTTCTCCTTGAAGTGGTCGAAGAACACCTGCAGGATCTCCTCGCGGGGAAGGCCGGTCTGGGAGCGCATGGGGTCCACGCGCTTGACGGCGCTGCGGGTGCCCTTGTCGCGGATCTTCTCCATGCCGATGCGCAGGACTTCGTTCATCTTGATGGCGTCGATGTCGTAGGCCATGGTCACGTGGTGGACCATGTAGCCGTTCGCCCAGCGCTTCTGCGCGGCGCCACCGATCTTGCCGAACTCGGAGGCGATGTCGTTGAGCGGCACGTACTTGGCCTTGATGCCCAGCTTTTCGAGGACCTCCATGACCCACTGATCGAGGTAGGGGTAGGCCTGCTCGAAGCTCATTCCCTCCACGAGGGCGGTGGGGATGACGAGCGAGTAGGTGATGCAGTTGCCGGGCTCCATGAACATGGCACCGCCGCCGGTGACGCGCCGCGACACGGTGATGCCGTATCGATCCACGCCGTCCTGCTGGATTTCGTTCTGGTAGGACTGGAAAGAGCCGATGACGACCTGGGGTCCATTCCACTCCCACAGCCGCATGAAGGGCTTGCGGCGCCCCGCGGCCACGTCTTCGACCAGGGTTTCGTCCATGGCGACGTTGATCATCGGGTCGACGACGGGGCCGTGGATGACGTCGAAGTCGATGTCGTCCCACGACAGGGCGGCGCCCAGCGCGCGACGTACGGCGATGCCGACGGCCTCGGGGGTCACCCCCATGAGGGTGTCGCCCTCGTGGAGGGCCCCCTCCACGCGCGCGGCCAGATCCTTGGCGCTCGACGAGGCCGGGGCACCTTCGAGGGACGCGGTAATCCGGGTGAGCGCGTCGTCAGGGTCGAGGAAGAAGTCGCCCGACACGCTCACGCGCGCGAGGCGGTCCTCCTCCACGTCGGTGTCGACGACGACGAGCTTTCCTCCGGGGACTTTGTACTCTCCATGCATGCCCACGATTGTAGGCGCTTCCCTCACGCCCAGTCGGGCAGGACGCGCACGCCGCCCTTGTCGGCGGAGGCGGCGAGCATGCCGTAGACGCGCAGGGCGTCGGAGACCTGGCGGGGGCGAGGCTTGGAGGGCTTCCAGGGCGCAGCACCCTTCTCGGCACGGCGGCGCTCGAGTTCCTCGTCGCTCACGTTCGCGCGCAGGATGCGGTTGTTGACGTCGATTTCGATCTCGTCGCCGGTGCGCACGAGGCCGATCGCGCCGCCGGCCGCGGCCTCGGGCGAGATGTGACCGATGGAGATGCCCGAGGTGCCGCCGGAGAAGCGGCCGTCGGTGATGAGCGCGCACTTCTTGCCCAGGCCCAGGCCCTTGAGGTAGGAGGTCGGGTAGAGCATTTCCTGCATGCCGGGGCCGCCCTTGGGGCCCTCGTACTGGATGACGACGACGTCGCCTTCGGTGACCTGCTTGGAGAGGATGGCCTCGACGGCTTCCTCCTGGGATTCGACGACGAAGGCCTTGCCGACGAAGTGGAAGAGGGACTCGTCGATGCCGGCGGACTTGATGATCGCGCCGTTGGCGGCGATGTTGCCGTAGAGGACGGCCAGGCCGCCGTCCTTCGTGTAGGAGTGCTCGACGGAGCGGATGCAGCCAGAGACAGAGTCGGTGTCGAGGGACTCGAACAGGTTGGCGGTCGAGAAGGCCTGGGTGGTGCGCACGCCGCCGGGGGCGGCGAGGAAGCGGTGCTTGGCCTCGTCGGTGGCGCGCCCGCTGCGCACGTCCCACGCGCCCAGCCAGTCGGAGAGGCTGTCGGAGTGGACGGAGTGGACGTCGCGGTTGAGCAGGCCTGCGCGGTCGAGCTCGCCGAGCAGGGCGGGGATGCCGCCGGCGCGGTGGACGTGCTCGATGTGGTAGGTCGTGGAGTTGGGGGCCACCTTGCACAGGCAGGGCACGCGGCGCGAGATCGCGTCGATGTCGTCGAGCGTGAAGTCGACGCCGGCCTCGTTGGCGATGGCGAGGATGTGCAGGACGGTGTTGGTGGAGCCTCCCATGGCCACGTCCAGGCTCATGGCGTTCTCGAAGGCGGCCTTGGTGGCGATGGAGCGCGGCAGGACCGAGTCGTCCTCGTTGTCGTAGTAGGCGCGGCACATGTCGACGATGCGCGTGCCGGCCTCGGTGAAGAGCTTCTTGCGTTCGATCTGGGTGGCCAGGGTGGTGCCGTTGCCGGGCAGCGCCAGGCCGATGGCCTCGTTGAGGCAGTTCATGGAGTTCGCGGTGAACATGCCGGCGCAGGAGCCGCAGGTGGGGCACGCGTTGGCTTCGATGCTGGCCAGCTGGGTGTCGCTGACGGAGTCGTCGACGGCCATAACCATGGCGTCGATGAGGTCGAGGCGGTGCTCGACGACGCCGTCGACGGCGGCGCCGGATTCCATGGGGCCGCCGGAGACGAAGATGGTGGGGATGTTCAGGCGCATGGCGGCCAGGAGCATGCCGGGGGTGATCTTGTCGCAGTTGGAGATGCACACGAGGGCGTCGGCGCGGTGCGCGTTGACCATGGTTTCGACGCAGTCGGCGATGAGGTCGCGGCTGGGCAGGGAGTAGAGCATGCCGTCGTGGCCCATGGCGATGCCGTCGTCGACGGCGATCGTGTTGAACTCCTTGGCGACGCCGCCTGCTGCTTCGATGGCTCCGGCGACGAGGTCGCCCATGTTCTTCAGGTGCACGTGGCCGGGCACGAACTGGGTGAAGGAGTTGGCGATGGCGATGATCGGCTTGCCGAAGTCGCCGTCCGTCATGCCGGTGGCGCGCCACAGGGCGCGAGCTCCGGCCATGTTGCGGCCTTGGGTGGATGTTGCCGAGCGCAGCGGGCGACTCATGATGTGCCTTTCTGTTGCCGTGTAATGACTCCACCCTAGGAGCGTGAGCGCCGCGTTTCCGTGCGGGTTTCGTCTCATGGACGAGGCCGGGTCAGGTGCGGGTGGTTTTCGCGCGGTATGTCGGGGGCTGTGGCGGGCGGGTTGCGGTGTCAGTGTGTGGACGCTTGCGGGCGTGATGTCAGGGAAAACGCAAGGGGTGCGTGCGTGAATTAGTGTCTTGCAGATGCGTGGTTGATCGCATTGGTCACGCTTCGGACATTCCCCCTCGTTCTCGACACGCGAAACGTAGGCTGAGGGCACAGTGAAGAGAAAGGACTGCGATGACCATTCGCACCACTCATGTTGGTTCCCTGCCCCGTACCCCCGAGCTGCTCAAGGCGAACGCCGCGCACCGCAAGGGGGAGCTGAGCGACGCTGATTTCACCTCCGTGCTGCAGGCCGAGGTTGATGGCGTTGTGAAGCGTCAGGCTGAGATTGGTCTGGATATCGTCAACGATGGCGAGTACGGTCACGCGATGCTCGACACGGTTGATTACGGCGCGTGGTGGACGTATTCCTTCTCGCGTTTCGGCGGGCTGTCCTTTGAGGACGTGCAGCGTTTTGATGTGCGTCCCCCGGCTGGCCGTGACGGTCGTCTGTCCTTCTCGTCGTTCGCTGAGCGCCGCGACTGGCAGCGTTTCGCGGACGCGTACGCGGATCCGGATTCGGGCATTCACATTGCGAACCGTAACCCGATCGCGTTCCCGACGATCACGGGCGAGCTGACCTACATCGGCGCCGAGGCCGTGGAGCGCGATATCGCGGGCACGAAGCACGCGCTGGAGGCGGTCGGCAAGCCCGTGTCGGATGGTTTCGTGGCGGCGATTTCGCCGGGTTCGGCGGCCCGTGTGGCTAACGCGTTCTACGAGGACGACGAGGCTGTGGTGTGGGCGTGCGCGGATGTGCTGCGCGAGGAGTACAAGCGCATTACGGACGCGGGCCTGACGGTGCAGATTGACGCGCCGGATATCGCGGAGGGCTGGGATCAGATGAACCCGGAGCCGTCGGTTGAGGATTACCGCGCGTTCTCTCGCGTGCGTATTGACGCGCTGAACCATGCGCTGGAGGGCATTGACCCGTCTCTGGTGCGTTTCCACGTGTGCTGGGGTTCGTGGCACGGCCCGCACACGACGGATATCCCGTTCAAGGACATCGTGGATCTGGCCCTGCTCGTCAACGCGAATGGCCTGACGTTTGAGGCGGCGAATGCTCGCCACGCGCACGAGTGGACGATCTGGCGCGATACCCCGCTGCCCGAGGGCAAGTACCTGATCCCGGGCGTGGTGTCGCACTCGACGAACGTTGTGGAGCATCCGGAGCTAGTGGCTCAGCGTATCCGCCAGTTCGCGGACATTGTGGGCGACGAGCGCGTCGTGGCGTCGACTGACTGCGGCCTGGGCGGCCGCATCTACCCGTCGATTGCCTGGGCGAAGCTGGAGGCTTTGGCGCAGGGTGCTCGTCTCGCATCGAAGTGATCGCCTGATTGCGGGCACCGGGCGCGCGGGGTGGATGAGGATCCACCCCGCGCGTTTTTCCCAGGGTTTTCTCAGCCAAAGCTCCCTGTTTTTTGAGCTTGGCGTCACACAATGGGCAGTGTGTTGCAGCCCCCGCTTCCGGGTCGGCTTGCCGCGGTGGGGATCGCACGCCGCGTCGGGTTCCGGGATTGGGGGCTGCGGCGCATCTGGGGTCATCTGATCATCCCCATCTCAATTCATTTCTCCATCATGCGGAAAACGGAGCCCTTTCTTCGTTATTCTGGAAGTAAGCACCCATTGTCGAGGCTGTTCGAGGGAGAACATCATGGGAGCAAACAACAGGGAGGGCATGTACTCCATCCGTTCGTGCGTTGGTTTGGTCGCTGCCGCTCTTGTCATCGTCGCCACGGCTTGTGGCTGCCAACAGACCACGCCCGCGGCGGAGGGGCCGTGGGCGGCCGACATTGAGCAGGCGCGCAGTGAGTGGGCGTCCAACGAGTTTGTCCAATCTGTCCTCGCCGACTCTGCCATCAGCGAGGCAGAACTCCAGGACATGCGTCAGCGCGTGCTGAGCTGCCTGACAGACAAGGGCGTCACCGGCGCATCGTTCGGCCCGAGCGGCGATCTGAGCGTCCCCGATCAGCCGGTTGGCTCCTCCATATCTGAAGAACAGCAACAAGAATTCGTCCACGCCTGTTCCATCGATGCCGGTCAGCCGATCATCGAGGCACTCGAGTTCAACATGCGAGTCAACCCGGACCACCGGGATATCAACGAGCTCTATACGCAGTGCTTGATCCGCAACAAGGCGGTTGAGCCATCCTTCACGGCCCAAGAGCTCGCGCGCGCTCTCGAGAGCGGAACACCTCTCGCAAGCGCGCTGCCTTTCATCGACCCATCCCAGGGTCCCGACATTTTGCGACGATGCCTCGAGGACCCCAGCAAATGACCACAACCACCCTCAGGAGTTGAGATGGCATCTTCTCGCCGCTGGCTCGCCCTCACCGCGTTCGTCGCTCTCATCGCCGGCACGGGTGGGGTCAGCGCGGGTATTCTCATCGCCTCGCCACCCACCCCGGCCTCGCTGGCCTCGTCATCTGCGCCGTCGACGGTCCCCGTCACCACGCGCGAGTTCACCGACACGCGCTCCCTCACCCTCACGATTCCCCCGGCCTCGCCTCACGAACTCACCTCCCCCATCGCCGGGCGCATCACGGCGCTTCAGGCAGCACCGGGAACTCCCATCACGTCAGGTTCTATTCCCTGCGAGATCGACGGACTGCCCCTTCTTGCCTTAGCCCTGTCCACCCCGCTCTATCAGGACGTGGTGGACGGAGCCACGGGACCAGATATTGGCGCCCTGAATGCTGAACTTGCACGACTCGGATATGCGGCTCCCGCAGATTCTCAGCGGGTCACGGCCTCCACGCGAGCGGCTCTGGCCTCGGCGATGGGCGTGAACGATGGAGCCGGAGGCGTCCCCTCCCGCATCGAAGCCTCTCACGTCCTGTGGATTCCCGCGCCGACCGTCACCCCCTCGTCAGTTCCCGTTCACCTGGGTGACAGCGTCGATACGAGCACGGTTCTCCTCACCCTGGAGGACTCCCGCGACGCTTTGCGCCTCTCCGTCCCACCGGACGCCTACCCCGCGGACCACGTCATCACCCTGGGGGACACGGACTACCCGGTCTCCGCTGACGGCGTCATCACCGACCCCACTCTGACGGCGACGATCTTGTCCTCCCGCGAGTACACGGCCTTCATCCGCTCCACCCCGAGTGGCGATGGACCCGTTCAGTTGCCGGTCTCCTGGAAGCTCGCTGCTCCCATCACCGTCACGGTCGTCCCACCGTCCTCAGTGATCGGAGATACGACGGCTGCGTGCGTCTTTGCAAGCGGCACGCCGATCCCCGTCTCTATCGTTTCTTCTCAGCTTGGCCGAACCTACGTCCTGCCAACGACCCCGCTCTCCGCCGTCGACACCGCCGTCGAGGGACGCTCATGTCCGTCGAGCTAGACAACGTCGGGCACAAATTCGCCGCCACCCCGTGGCTCTTTCGCCATCTGAGCGCCCACTGCGAGGACGGTGCCCTCACCGCCATCATCGGCCCATCTGGTTCTGGCAAATCAACGCTGCTGTCGCTGATCGCGGGATGGGAGACACCAGCCGAGGGAACGATCACCGTCCCCCATCCGGCTGGTTCGCAGAACCCCCGCATTGCGTGGGTCTTCCAGAACCCGTTCGGCGTTCGCGCGCGCAGCGCGATTGACCACGTCGCGCTGCCCCTGCTGGCCCGTGGCATGAGCCGAGCGCAGGCCGATGTCGAGGCGAACCGGCTCCTTGATGCTTTCAACCTGGCGCATCTCGCGGAGCGCTCTTTTCGGGATCTGTCGGGCGGCGAGGCTCAGCGTGTGCTCCTCGCGCGCGGGCTCGCATGCTCCCCCGCCCTGCTCCTCGTGGATGAGCCGACCGCGCAGCTTGATCAGTCCACGGCTCGCGATATCGCCTCCACGCTCGGCTCGCTGCGCGAGGACGGGGTGAGCGTCGTGATCGCGACGCACGATCCGTCGATTCGCGCGCAGTGCGACGCCGTCATTGACCTCGCCCACTTCCAGGATGAGGAGGGATAGCGATGAGCACGCTCTCGTGGCGCGCACTCCTGTCCGAGGCCTGGAGGGACTGCCTGAGCGGGACAGCTCGCGTCGGGATTCTGACTGTTCTAGCCACCGCCCTGGTCGGGGGCGTGATCTGCGCCGATGCGTTCTCGCTTCGTTCCCTCAGCGTTGAGGCGGCCTCTTTTCGTGCCCATCTGGGATCGGTGCGCGTCCTCCAATCGCAAGGCGGCATCGACGGGGCCACCTGCGAGGCCCTGTCGCGAATCCCCGGGGTGCGTGCAGGAGCCGTTCGCTCGGTCGAATCCGGCTTGTCCCCGCTCGCCCTTCCGGCCTCGTCGCTGCCCCTGTACGAGGTCACACCCGGAACCGCCTCTCTCCTGGGGACAACAACGGCCGATCCGACAGGTATTTTGCTCCCTGAGCAGGTAGCCGAGGACCTCGGCACCCCTCAAGGAGCCCTTCTTCCCCTCGCGCACGGGCAGGCCGAGGTCGCGGGCACCTACCCGTGGGACGAGAACGACGGGCGCCGCCCCGGCTACGCCTACGCGGCTCTCGCCCCCGTGCCGGCGACGGGGACCTTCGATGAGTGCTGGTACGAATCCTGGCCGCACAGCGACGACGTGGATGCCTTGGTGCGCTCAACCCTCGTTGGAAGCGACGACCAGAACGCCCAGGTCCTGGCCATGAACCCTACGCGCGGGACGACCTTCGACGCGGCGGGGCGACTGCGACAGAGGCCGACCTGGTGGGCATGGATCGCAGCGAGCGCCATCGGTGCCGCCATCGGGGCTGCCGCTCCGTGGTGGCGTCGCCTCGAGATCGCCTCGGCGCTGCACGCTGGGCTCCGCACGTCGGATACGACATTCCTTCAACTGTTCGAGGCCGTGGCGTGGGTGGGCGGCGCATGCATCCTCACGTCCGGCATATGCCTCACGATCCTGAGCGGAGCGGCGCCCGGGGATCGCTCCGATCTCATGCGTTTGGTCGCTACCGAGGGTGTCTGTGCCGCGTCGTGGACTCTCATCGGGGTCGTCATTGCATCCGCGACGATCCGCGAGCGCCAGCTGTTCGCTTTCTTCAAGGGCCGGTAGGTATCAGCGCGTGATCGCGACTACAATTGGTGTATGAGCGTCCTCGTGATTCAAAACGACCCGATCGTTCCGGTGGGTCAGTTGTCCGCCTTCCTCGGCGGTCACGAGGTGGTGCGCGCCTGGGAGGACCCGCAGCGTCTCCAGGACCTGGCGGCCGGTCCCCTGCCGGGTGCCCTCATCCTGCTGGGTGGCCGCGCCAGCGCCTACGACGACGAGGCCTGCCCGTGGCTGGAAGCCGAACGTAAGCTCGTGCGCCGCTGCGTCGTCGCACGCATCCGGGTGCTCGGCATTTGCCTGGGTGCCCAGCTGATCGCCGCGACCTTCGGCGGGCGCGTCAGTCTTGCTGACCCGGCGGGCCCCGAATACGGCGTCATCTCCCTGGCCTGGGGCACGAACGACCAGGCGGGCGGCGGCGGAGCCGTCCCCCTGCGCATGGCCTTGGCCTCAACCCACACGGTGTTCGCCGACCATGGTGACGCCATCGTGGAGCTCCCCCACGGCGCGCGCGAGTGGGCGCGCTCGGACAAGTACACGCAGATCTTCTCCTACGGCACCGCACTGGGCGTCCAATTCCACCCGGAGGTCACGCGCGAGACCGCGACCGTGTGGGCAGTCAACAACGAGGACGTCGACACCGAGGACATCGTCGCCGGCTACGACGCCCACGAGGGCGAGCTGGCATCCACCTGCAAGACCCTGGCCGACTGGGTCAGCGGCATCTTCTAAGGCACACACAGAATCGCAGTGCGGGCACCCCCACGCGGTGCCCGCACTGCGATTGACAATCGGACCTCATCGCAGCGAGCGGAGTTGAGGCCCTGCATCTAGTTTAGGGCAAAACTCGGCGAGCCAAGTAGCTTTTTCAGGAACCAAGACCACCACGTGGGACAGCTTGACAACGAAGCCCGCCACGGCCTCGTCGATACTCCCCGCGTCAGGCGGTCAGGGGGCCGCAACCTGCACGAACGAGCCCGTCCCGTACGCCCACACGCGGCGCTCGGCCGCCGAGACGAATACGGCTTGGCCGCGGCTCAGCTCCACGCTGTCCCCTCCCTGCTCCTCGCTGACGTGCAGGGTGACGGACCCGGACGTTGCAATGACGATGCGAGGTCCCTCGCCGGGCACGGCGACCTCGTCGACGCGCGAGGTGTGCGTGCCGGGCGCGAGCGTCGTGACGGAGAGTTCAAACTCCTGGGCGGGCGCCAGGAAGCGGTCCGTCGTGGAGGAAGGGTGCTCGGGGGCCACGCGCACGGGCGGCAGCGCTGAGAACTCAGCGATTTCGACGAGCTGGGCGGAATCCACGTACTTGCGGGTCAGGCCCGCGCGCACAACGTTGTCGGAAGATGCCATGACTTCGATGCCCAGGCCCGACTGGTAGGCGTGAATCTGGCGCGGCGGGATGTAGACGGCCTCGCCGGGACGCAGCGACACCGGATTCATAAGGAAGGCGACGATGATACCCGGGTCCCCGGGATGTTTCTCCCCCAGGACGCTCACGAGCGTGTCGGTGCGCGGCGAGGGGGAATCCCCCGACGCCAGGCGGGAGCGGCACGACTCCACGAACTCAGCGATGCGCTCCGGCGTCGCCGGAGAGTCTTCGTCGAAGAGCCAGGTCGCCAGGGAGCGCAGGCCCCCGCGCACTGTCGAGAGCTTGAGGCGGTGACGCAGGCGCTCGGCCAGCTCACCCTGAAGGCCCACGAGCAGCTCACGCGCCTTGCGCGGCACACGAAAGCCCACGAGTGCGCTGAACTCCGTGAGCGCGTAGATCATCTCCGGCTTATGGTTCATGTCCCGGTAGACGCGTCGAGGATCCGTACGCTCAATCCCCAGGACTTCTTCGCGCAGGTAGCCCTCGCGGGCAATCTCCTTCGTCGGATGCACCTGCAGGGACAGGGTCTGTGCGGGGGCGATGATCTTGGCCAGGTAGGGCAGGGTCGGGCCAAACGCGTAGAGCAGCCCGCCGCCGACGGCAGCCTTGGGGTCGGCGCCGATGAAGTCAGCGAGCGTGTCCCCGCTCGTGAGCAGCGTCGGCCCGTCCGAGTGGGTGCCGAACCATACCTCAGAGACCGGGTCGTCCCCGGCGGCGGCGCCCAGGAACTCGGGGATCGCGTTCGTGGAGCCCCACGCGTCAGCTTTTGTCCAGCCGATCAGTTTTTCCATAGGTCGCATCCTATCGCGACCGGGCATACAAAGACGCGGGGGACGAGGCCTGTGTCTCCTCCCCCGCGCCCGTTGCGTTGTGTCAGATGCTGGGCTGGGCGTTGGTTTCGCGCGCCTCGAGTGCGGCGAGCGCGCCGCCTCGGGCGTGTAGCTCGGCGTACGTGCCCGTCTCGACGACTCGGCCAGCATCCATGACGATGATCAGGTCGGCGTCGCGCACGGCACTGATGCGGTGGGCGATTTCAATGATCGTGGCGCCGGCGGCGACGCGGCCGATGCCCTCGCGCACGCGCGCCTCGGTGGCCGGGTCGACCTGGCTGGTGGCCTCGTCGAGGACGTAGATAGGGGCATCGCGTAGAAGAGCGCGCGCCAGTGCCAGACGCTGGCGCTGGCCGCCGGAGAGGCGCTCGCCCATGTCGCCGACGACGGTGTCCAGGCCTTCCTTCTCGCTGGCCAGCCAGGCGGTGAGGTCGACGGCGGCCAGGGCTCGCGTGAGGTCCTCGTCACTGGCGCCGGGGGCCGCCAGGGACAGGTTGGCGCGCAGCGTGTCGTTGAACAGGTAGGGGCGCTGGGGAGCGTAGGCGACCGTGGAGCGCAGGTCGGTCAGGGAGGCCTCGGCGACGTTGGTGCCGCCGATGGTGACCGTGCCCGAGGCAGGGTCCCAGGTGCGGGTCAGCAGCGCGGCCAGGGTCGACTTGCCCGAGCCGGAGGCGCCCACGATCGCGGTTCGCTTCCCTGCGGGGATGTGGATGCTCACGCCGTCGAGGACCGTCGGGGCGGGCGCGGGGGCGTCCTCGTCCGTCGGGTAGGCGAAGCTGACGTCGGTGAACTCGATGTCGCCCGGTGTCAGAGGCTTGGGGTCGGCCGGGTCGGCAACGGCGGGCGCGCGGTCGGTGATCGCGAAGACGCGGGCGGCCGATGCGAAGGCCTGGTCCAGGTCGGCGGCGAACTCTTCGACCGCCAGGACCGGGCCGAAGGATCCCATCGCGATGCCGATGGCCATGCCCGCCTGGGGCAGGGTCAGGGCGCCGGCGAGGTACTCGGAGCCTGTAACAAAAGCGACGGTGACGACGCCCGCGGCAACGGCGGCCTGGTTGAGGCCTCGGCGCAGGGCAATCCAGCGGCCCTGGATACCCAGGCCGGAGTCGATGCGCTCTTCGATCGCGCTCATCTCGGCCTCGCGGCGCTCCTGCGCCCCGAAGGCGAGGACCTCGCGCACGCCCTGCACGGAGTCGGTCACGTGGGCGGCGATCGCTCCGCGGGCCTCGCGCAGCTCACGCGCGGCGCGGGCTGTCGAAGCGGAACCGAGGAAGGGGATGACGGCGCCGACGACCAGCAGGAAGGGGCACAGGACGGCGGCGAGAGTCCAGGACACCGAGGAGCCCATCCACACCAGGGTCAGGATCGGCACGATGATCGCCGTCGTGACGGGGGCCAGCGTATGGGCGAAGAAGACCTCAACGCGGTCGATGTCCTTGGTCACGCGGTTCATGATGTCGCCCGAATCCAGGCGATCCGTGCCCGCGGGAGCCTGGGGCTCGAGCTGGTCGTAGAAGTAGTTGCGCAGCATCGCCAGGGAGTGGAAGGCCACGAAGTGGCCGGCGAACTGCTCGAAATAGCGCGCCAGACCCTTGAAAATACTCAGGCCCACGGCGACGCAGATGACGAGGGGGATGCCCCACGCGCTTCCGCCCGACGCCAGGGCTGCGACGGCCCAGCCGCCCAGGGCGAACAGGCCGATGCCGATCATCAGGAAGACGATGCGCGCGGCGATGGATGCGGCCAGGGGCGGCAGCACCCGGCGCGTGATCGACAGGAGTCGGAGGGAGAGTTGCCTGCGGGTCATCGGATCGTTCCTTCCGTGAGCGTCGCGACGCGGTCGGCGCCCTTGATCGTGGCGTCTCGGTGAGAGATCGTCAGGGTGGTGCGCCCGGCGCACACCGTCTCCAGGGAGGCGAGAATCTCGCGCTCGGAGGCCAGGTCCACGTGCGCGGTCGGCTCGTCCAGGATCATGATCGACGCGTTCTTCAGGAACGCTCGGGCGATGGCGATGCGCTGGGCCTCGCCACCGGACACGGCCAGGCCGCGGGCTCCCACGCGGGCGTCCAGCCCGCCGGGCAGCGTGTCGAGGAACTCGCCCAGGTGTGCGGCGCGCAGGGCCTCGATGAGTTGATCGTCCGTGGCGGTGGGGGCCGCCAGGAGGAGGTTCTCGCGCAGCGTGCCGGAGAACAGGTAGGTGCTCTGCTCGACGACCGCGGTCTGGGCACGCACCCACGACAGAGGCGCGGTCGCCAGGTCGACGCCGTTGAGGCTCACCTGCCCGGAGCGGGGGCGCAGGTAGCCCTGCAAGAGTGCGGAGATCGTGGACTTTCCGGCGCCGGAGGGACCGGCCAGCGCGACGTGCTCGCCAGGGGCGAGCGTCAGGTCGACACCCGCCAGCACCGGCGTGCCCTGGGTGTAGGCAAAGGAGACATCTGACAGGCGGATCTGGCCCGGAGCGGGCGGCAGGGCCGGGGCCTTAACGTCTGGCGCGTCGAGCACGGGCGGGACCTGCGCGTTGAACTTCTTGATCTCCTTGTTGGCTGCGATGCCGCCCATGCCGATGTAGAAGAACTGGCCGATGCGATCCAGCGGGTCGAGCATGATCGAGGAGAGAAGCACGAGGGAGATGCCCTCGCCGACGCTGATCGCGCCCTGCTGGTAGCGGATGAGGGCCAGCGCAATCGCGCCGGTGATCATGCCCAGGGAGAAGACTGAGTCGATGACGAGGAGGATCAGCTGGTTGCCGGCCAGGTAGCTCATGACCTTCGAGCGCACCTCTTCGGCGGCCTCGGCCAGGCGCTTACCCATGTCCTTGCCCGCGTTCATGAGGGCCAGGTCGCCCAGGCCCTGGATGGCGTCGAGCTCCTTGGCGGCCAGCTGACGCGAGGCATGACGGTAGCGCGAGGACACCGGCTTGAAGGCCTTACGGAAGCCCATGACGCAGATGGGAACCAGAGGGATCGCGATGGCCAGAAAGCCTGCGGCGACCGGGTCGAGAACCAGAGCGATGAAGACGACAACCAAGATCGGCGTGGTCAGCGACGCGATCATGGGGGCCAGGAAGATGCCCTTGTAGGCGGCCACGCGCTCAACGCCGTCGGTCGCCGAGTTGACGACGCGGCCCGCGCGCTCGTTCGTGCGCTGGGACGGGCCCAGGGCGAAGACCTGGCGGATCATCGAATGGCGCAGGCTCGGTTCCAGCTGCTTCATCACCGTCGCGCCAAGCGCGCTCACCGCCCACGCGAAGAAGCCGGAAGCGAGGGCGCCAGCCAGGGCGAGCCACCACGTCGACCACGCATGTCCACCGACAACTTCGTCAATGCCCCAGCCGATCGCCAGGTAGGCGAGCGCCAGACACAGAGCCGCCGCCCACGAGCAGAGGACAACTATCGCGCGTTTCATGGTTCTCCTATCAACACGACACACACGAGTATATAGAGAAGGATACCCTTAGTTAGGTTCTGACACCAGTGTCACTTTGGACCGTTTGCGGCGCGTAGTGACGCCCTGGTGCCAGCCATGTTCAGCCGGCGAGGGTGACTCCGCAATAGGCGATGGTGGCGACGAGGAGGGTGGAGAGCGCGGCCAGGGCGAAGGGCTTGAGGCCCACCTTGATGAGGTTCCGAATCTTGACGCCGCAGCCGAGTCCGAACATCGCTGCAGCCAGCAACCCTGTCTGCAGCAGCCCGCCGGTCGTCAGCACGAAGTCCGGCAGAGGGATAAAGGAACGCAGGAGCACCATGGCGATGAACCCGATGATGAACAGCGGGACGATGGGCGGCAGCTTCGAACTCGACCTCTGTTGACTGGGTTCGCCTGCCGTACGGCTGAGACGGCGCTCCCGGATGCTGAGGATGGCCACGACCGGGGCGAGCAGCAGCACTCGGGCGAGTTTGACGATGACCGCGACCGTGAGCGCTCCGCCGCCGATGATGCCTCCGGCCGCGACGACTTGCGCGATTTCATGGATGGAACCCCCGGCCCACATCCCGGCCGTCTCGGAGTCCAGGCCAAGCAGGTTCGTGAGCAGTGGGACGAGGGGAATCATCAGCGTTCCGAAGATCACCACGAGGGCGACCGCGGTGATGGTGTCTTCCTCGGCCTCGTCGTCCGGGTCGGTGACCCCTGCCGCGCCCGCCACGGCTGCCGCGCCGCAGATGGAGAATCCGCAGGCAATGAGCAGCGAGAGCCCGGATGGAACCCGCAGCAGCCTCCCCAGGAGAACGGTGCCGAGCAGACCGCCGGCGACAATGCACACGACGACGACCAGCATTGGGGCTCCGAGGTCGAGGATGTCGGTCAGTACCAGCTGGAGTCCGAGGAAGACGATGCCGGCGCGCAGGAGCTTTTTCGCGGAGAAGTCGATGCCGTCGGAGGCCGCTGCTGGCAGCCGGACGACGTTGGCCAGGAGTATGCCAAGCACGATCGCGATAATGAGCGGGCTGACTCCCGGCAGCAGCAGGCTGACCCCGTACGATGCTCCGGCCGCGGCCAGGCAGAGGACAAGCCCGGGCAGGAGCGCGCGGACTCGGGCAAGCAGCGTGTGTTCCGGTCGGGCAGTGGCAATGTTCTGGGTCTGTGTCATGCATCCATTATTTCCTGGGACTCGCTTGCGCGAGTAGAGGCAGATACGGTCCGCTATACAAGTTATGCTTGTGGCTGGGAGGCGGAAGATGCACTACGAGCCGGACTTGGAGGCACTGCGAGTCTTGGCGCTCGTCGCGAAGGAAAGCAGCATGTCGGCGGCAAGCGCGCAGTTGGGCGTGAGTCAGCAGGCGATATCTCTGCGCATCCGGAACCTGGAAAAAGATCTGCGCATGCGACTGCTGGTGCGTTCCGCACGGGGCTCCCGACTGACTCCGGCAGGCGAGCTGGTTGTTGGCTGGGGAACAACGCTGCTGACAGCGGCCGACGAGTTCTCGGATGCTGTCAACTCGCTCCGCACGGATCGTGGGAAGATGATGCGCATCGCCGCGAGCCTCACGATCGCAGAACACCTCCTACCGGATTGGATCGCCCGGTGGCGCATCTCTCACGGCAATGACGGCCCGGTCGTTCAA
>ERZ773001.154-NODE-154-length-28812-cov-14.5985_pt1 | contig 28812 bp, 37 predicted proteins | sample MGYA00511673_ERZ773001 | MGnify/ENA primary metagenome ERZ773001 (study PRJEB29015, sample SAMEA2738091) | human oral metagenome | biome: human oral; feature: human-associated habitat; material: saliva | place: China | collected 2162 ... | reverse complement strand
CCCGCGCGGCGTTGCTTGAACTCGAAAAGGAAGCCAGCAATGACTAACGACCCGATCAACCCCGCACACTACAGTAAGATTCAGGGTCTCGCGCTCGAACCGCTCATCATGGAAGCGCCCTATTTCCTCGGAGCGGCAATCAAATACGTTTGGCGATGCAAGCAAAAGGGCGGCGCGGAGGATATCCGCAAAGCCCGCCGGTGCCTAGAGTTGCACCTAGAGGGTGCGCCCGCCGCTACGCCCGGCGCTCTGGAAGCTGCCGCCCGGTTCATCCGCAAAACCCAGCACAACCCGCACGGCCTGCAAATAACCGTAATTGTGAAATTGCTTGATTTGGGATATCAGCTCAATAAGGGTTACAAGCTGCCCGGTCTACTGGAAGACCTCGATACGCTCGAAAAGGCGCTAGGTAGGGGGGGGTACTAATGCTAGACCAGCTAGAACTGTTAGACACTGACAGCCACGGCTACGAATACGCCGGGGCGGTCGCCGCCCGCTACCCCGGCTTCACAGCCTCGAGATGGACAATGGAATATGAGACGGAAACCGGCACCCGGTACCGTGTCATTGCTACGAAGTTCACCGGCGATATGGTAGAGATGCTGTGTAGAACCCCGTACCCCCGCTACAGGGCGGCATACGCCGGGTACACGCCGCGCGTATTCGTAGTACAGGCTAACCGGAAAAACTTCACCTAGCATCATGGCAAAAAGATACCCCCTAGCACCAACCACGAAGCTAGGGGGTTTCTTCTGTGTCAACACCCGACAGTGTGACCACTCCACCGATATTCTCTCAACATCCCATCACTGGAACAATTGATAAGGAACACCGACATTATAGCACGCTTACAGGTCGCCGCGCTCGCTATCGTCCACGGCGGGCGCGTCCTGCTGCTTATCGCCCGGCGCGGGCACATGCACGTAAGCCATAATCAACGACAGACCAGCCAGGATAGCGGGCACGATAACCGCCGCCTGCTCCTGAGTCACGATACCGTACACGATACCGACGGGGATAAGGGCGGTAACAAAGGCATAAATTGCCTTACGCTGAGTTTCGTTCATAATCAGACCTCCAAAAATAGAACGAACGTTTTAGTTTACCTGTGCCAGGCACTTACCAACTTCCACACCGGCGGCCTTAGCCTCTTCCAGCTCCTTCATGAGCTTTTCCCAGGCGGCGCGCTTCTCGTCCACCTCAGCATGAGACAGCGGAGCCGGTGCATTATCAATGCCAGCTTCAATCTCATTCACGCGCTCGATCAGGTGGTCAAGCTGGTCATACCAGCGGCCCGGGCACGCGGTGTTGAAATAATCCTTGTGGCCGTGAATGTAGAAGCTCTTGCCGTAGAAAGTCTCGATATCCGCAATGACGTGCGCCAGAGTCTCGAAGTCCGCATCACTCATCTCAGGGCGGCACTCAATACCAATAGAACGAGCATTCGCGTTCCAATCGCCCGCGTGCCACGCGATATCCTTCAACTCGACCAGCTGCGCACACTTACCAGCTTCAACAACATAATGGGCGCTAGTACCCGGGCCGTTCTGGAAGAAGCGGCACACGTCATCAAACTTCTGACCATCAACGCCCCAGTGATGAATAACGATAGTATCGATATCGTCAATGGTGCGGCTTGCCGCCGTGAAAGATGCGGCGTTCCAGTGGGTAATGTCCACGTAATTACTCATGGGTAATCTCCTTATTTACGGTTGAAAAAAGAGCGTTCACTCTCTTATTCAAGTCCTGAATATCCTCAGCACTGCGATTATGACGTTCGCGAAAATCTATATGTTCCCGCTTAGATTCTCGGAAATCGCCGGTAAGCGACTCCAAAGAGTCCCTGATCTGCTCGACAATCTTTAGCGCCTGCGTTGAGTTGTCGCATGCTTCCCTTGAGTTTCTGATAGCCGCGTCTAGGTCATGACGCAAATTCGTGCCGTGGCTATTTTTTACCTGCGCCTTCACGTCGCTCTGCTGATTAGCGAGAGCTTCTAGCTTGTCTAGGATTACGGCATCTTGCGCCCGGCGCTCGGCTATCTCTCGTTTCTTGGCTGACTGAAAGTCTTTGAACCGCTTAGCTACTGTAGCTGCGGCGGCGGCTGTTCCAGCTTGCAGAATCACCCAGAAACTCTCTGTGAAATGTGCCCAAAAATCAGGCGGCATAGGCGCTTCTTTCTGTTGAATGAATATTCTCTTTTATCCTACACGCGCGCTCGAATCCAGCACAACCGGCATAGCCTTAACCAGGTACCGCGCCATGACCTCGTGAATCCCATCCCCAGGGTGCAGACCGTCGCCGTAATCCGTGTTCTTGAGCCCCAAATCCATACGCCAGATACGGCGGTTACCGCCGGGCGTGCTGCCTGCCAGGGACACGCTCGGGTTCCAATCCACCACGCCGCCGGTGCCGAACACATGCGCCGGGTCGCCCTTTCGGACGAGCTTACCGTCACCATCCACAACAGCACATCGTACAATGTCCTCGCCGGTAGCGCCTGCCTCGACCACAGCCGACCAGTCGCGCTTCATGGGTGCGCCATCCAGTAGCCATGCGTCCCATTTTAGGAAGCCAGGCACGTCAGAGACGGCTGTCTGCCCCTCTACGGTGCGCCACCCGTCACGGCTCGTAGTCTGCGGTGTAAGCGTCGACTTCACGATGCCCTGGATACCGTCCGCTCGGAGCTTTCGCCAATGATCCAGACCCAGCGTAAAGTTTGCGCCGTTGATTCCCAACTCGTCAAAACACATAGTCGCGCTCTTCACGCTAGGGCGGTAAAGCGTCGCGTAATCGTTGGTCGCGTGAATGTAATTGCGCCCGCCGGTCGCGTTCTTAGCCCACGCCACACCGGCGGCGATAGCCCACCGCTGGACGTGAGGGCGTGAGAAATGCATGATTGAATCACCCGTGAGCACCCACGCTGGTTTATTGGTCGGAGCCAAAATACGCGCCGGGCGTGCAGCCGGGAACATAGGCGTGTTCTCATTGTTAGGGCTGCTGAAACGTACACCGTTCCATGCCTGCTCAAAGTTCTCACCGGGCGCATACCACAGGTCTACACCGGGCAAATATCCCACCTGATCGCCCTGCGCTCGCCCGCCGTCCGTTGCCCCGGCGAAACCGTACCACGTCAAGACCTCGCCAGCGTTCGCGCTAATCGGTAGCGGGTCGGTCTTCACATGCACGATGCCAGGCACGGCGGGGCGCTCGACACGCGCTACAGGCTCGCCGCCGTTAAACGTCACCGGAACCGGCGCATCATCACCAACAGCAACAGCAGCCTTAATCTCCATAACGCGCGCCACATTGTCGGTCATCTGAATATCAAATTCAGCAACCGGGCGCAAAACATCAACCACCACGGGGATACGCGCGGCAACCATAGCGCCGGTCTTAGCGATACCCGAAACCGGCGAATTCATATAGGCGCAACCGCCGGCGATGTTCTTAACCGGCGCGCCTGCCGGGGGATTCACGGTACGCGGGGCGCGCCGCCCGGGGCCGGTAGCGGCGGTTACCCAGCCGCTGCCGTCCCAGGTCTTAATCTTCGCCTCGCGTCCGGTCTTCATATCCACGACACGCATTATGCGCCTCGCTTTGCCGCCGCTAGTGCTGCCTGCATCCACGCGGCGCTCTTAACCTCGTTCTTCTGGAAGAAGAGACCGGCCATGAGAAGCTCCTGATTATCCTGAACCGTCCAATCGACAAGCTTAAGGAACGTATTACCGGAGGTGTTACCAGCCCAGGGGATAGATGCCGCCTCGACACCGTTCACCCAGCCACGGAGGGTAGAGCCGTCGAAAGTAACAGCCAGCAACGCAAGGTCACCGTCTGCGATAGCGAGGTTAGCGGCGGCGTTCTTGGTCACGGTACCAGAACCACTGTGACCAAAGTCCACGGAACTAGACGCGCTGCCCTTGCCAGTGATGAAATCGAATCGGGGCATAGAGTTATCCCAGAGGGCACCAAGGCGTACCGCATTAGTGGCGTTGCGGTTAATCTTAATCAGAACGCCAACAGTGAATGTGGTAACGTCTGCCGGGGCGTAGTTTGCGAACTGATAACCGTTACCGTTCGCCTTTGCGGAGGTTGCGCCAACACCGATACCTGCGCCGCCCGGCACCAGGCGATCACTGTACTTGCTAACCAGGTTTAGCGGGGCGGTGCCACGGTCGCGCGGTGCGGTAGTACCCGGCGCATCATCAAGGCGCATGTATGAGGTGAGCGGCATTACCGCGTCATCAAATGCGCTAGATTCCGCCTCGAAGCTGTAAGACCAGCTAACCGGAGCACCCACCGCAAACACAAAGCCCGGCTTGGGCTTAGCGGTGATGGTAACCGTCTTAGGCGGCTCAACCGAAACGGTACCGGCAACGTCTCGACCGTCCACCTGATAGGTCACACCCTCAACGGTAGGAATCGTGTAGCTCTTGCCAGCGCTAGAGAAAGTCGGAGCCGCCGGGGTAACGACCTTTTTCTCAGGTTCACCCGGGTTAGCGGGCACCGGGGCGGGCGCGGGTACAGCCTTACCCGACGGGTCTACCCACACGACAGGCACACCGTGCATAGTCGCCGGGGGCTGAGTCTCAGAACGAACCACCCACACACCGAACGCCTTAGCCACAGACTCAGCACTAACCGCGCCACTACCGCCGCCGTTAGCCGCGATCATCTCGCTAATCTCTGCCTTGAGAGCTGCCGGAGCCTTGCCGTTAGGCAAAAGACCCATAATGTTTACAGCCATTTCCTAATCTCCAATCTCATAATTGCCGCCGCCGGTATGCGCGGTGCTGATACCATGCGGGACGTATTCGCCGTTGCCGGTGGTGGTGATGGTCGCACCATCCGGTAGCTCCAAAGCCCATACACCGTTAGCACTGGACACGATGCGAACGTCACCGCCGGTATTCGGTGCCGGGGTATCCGGTACAGGTTTCACCGGGGGCGCGGGCGGCGGCGTAGGTACCGGGGTGTTACCGCCGGTATCCGATACAGGCGGCTTCAAATCCTGAATGACCGCGCCCGCCAAATCAACCGTAGCGCCCGCCGTAACTCGGAGCGTGAACGCCCTGAAAGCCACCGCAAAACCGGTACGCGAATCATACAGGCGCGGGGTAACCAAATACTCCACTACACCCGATTCTACCGGCGACGCGAGAAGCCTGATACCTTCTTCCTGCTGCTCGCCGCCGTCGGAGTAGAAAATCTCAGAGGCATAAAGCGCCCCGTCTTCACGGACATAACCGATAACCGGGGCGGGTGCGAAAATAGCGCCTGCGTCTGCGCTCCAGTTCTTAGGAACAAATTCTACGGTGCCCTTGACACGGTACCCGGCTTGAAACCCCTTGAACCGCGCGATTACTCGACCATACGAAGCCATTTTTTAGCCGCCCTTCACAGTCTCGGAATTGACCTCAATAATGGCGTTCTTGCCCATGTTTGCCGCGCGTAGCGGGGTCGGAACCTTCACACAGGAATTGCCGCGCATGATAACGTCATGCGCCCACGACTCGACAAAAAAACCGTACTTTGCGCCGGTCGCCTCGCCGTATTCGCTCTGGCTATAGCAACCCTGCATGTTCAAACCCCAAGCCCAATTAGCCACGAAATAATCAGCTGCGCTAACCGGTGCGTTGCTCGACACGGCACCCCACGAACTCGACGCGGCGCGGCAACCGACAAACTGATTAGCGGTACCCACGATAGCGAACCCGTGCCCGCCGTTCTCCTGCGCCGTGCACGCGGTGAAAATATTGCGTCCACCGTGAATGTAGAAGCCAGCACCGTTCTTCACGGCGGCGTGCGGGTGCTCAGCATTAGCGCCCTTGGTATCCCAGATAGAACCCTTAGCACCTTCTACACCGCTATTAGAGCGGCGGTTATACCAGGACTTGCACGCCGTGAAAGTAGTATTAGTGGTGTAGCACTCAATGCCAGCGAAACCGCCGCCGCTAATATTCGCGCCGCTAACGTCCACCGCGTCTAGGATATTGTCGCCCGCGCCGGTCTCGCGCTTACCGTCCACCTTAGCGCGCGGGTGCTCCAGCGGCTTACCTACGCACACACCAAATTCACGGGTACGGCGAACACGGACGTTGCGCACCTGGCACGCCTGATCGTCAAGACCAAACAACGCGATACCGAACGCCATGCCCCAGATAACGACGTTTTCGATGCGGTGTGCCCCGTCCGGCTCGGGAGGATTCGCGCCTATCTCAGTGTGAAAAACAATGCCACCAACATTAGCGGGAATATTGCCGGTATGGGTACGGCGGGCGTGCTCTGCCTTGATGAACAGGTCGCTAACACCCATTAGAATATTGCCGGTGCCACGGCGCGGCTCGTCATAATTTCCCGCGTGAATAACAGCAGTCTTCACCGGGGCGGGTACGGAAATATCCGCAAAAATCACGGTTGATTCTCGACCTGCGCCCTGCAAATGCACCGAACCCAGAAGCTCAATAAAGGGGTAGCTCACCTTGTAGCTGCCCGCCGGGAGATGCACGGTACCGCCGCCGCGCTCGGCCGCCTTCTGGACAGCGCGGTTAATCGCCGCCGTAGAATCCACCGCGCCGGTAGGGTCTGCATTAAATTCAGTCACGGCGTTCAGGGACGCGCTACGATTCTCGACCGTAGCGGCGGTACCGCGTGCCTGCGCCTGTGCCACGTGCTGACTAAACGCGGTAGCGTCCAGCTTAGGGGCGGCGGCGGTAGCGGCGGCTTCCTGCGCCACGCGCTTCACATGCGCTAGTGCCGCGCCCTCCAACTCGTTATTTTCATCAAGTGTAACTAGGGTAATATCGCCAAAACGTGCCATGCTACGGCATCACTCCATTTGCTAGGTCTCGTTCATTTACTCGGACAGCCCCGGCGGGCACCGGCGCGGGCGGCGCGATCAGCTCAGCTAGGGTAGAGTCCTTAGCCACCGTAACCAGCGTGTCACGGATTTTAGCCACCTGCCCAGTCTCAGCATTATCAATCTTGAACCGGGCGGTGTATTCACCCGGCGGTAGGTCAATCGCGAAAAAACCCGTAGGGTCTAAAATTGCCTCGAAGTCACCAACCAGGATATTTACGCGGTCGCCCCGCGCGCCTAGAACCACGTCTGCCAGCGGGGAAAAAATCACCCGCCCCCGGTACGGCTTGCCGCCGGGCGTGCTGAACCGCGCCGTAATTTTAGCCATGATGCATCATCACCATTCAATAATATTTGACTTATCCGACACCCAGGAAACAGCCGGGATATGCAGCTCACCGCCGCGCTCCACAGGCACCGAAATATCACTATTCGCGCGAATAGAAATATAACCCTCCATGAAATTAATGCGGCAAACCACGGGGAAAATACCAGCCGCGCGAGTATTCCACAGAGCGGGGAAAATAGTTTCAGTGTAGCGCTTAGTGCGCAAATTCTCGGGAATCAAAACACCCAGCACAGACCATTCACGGCGCACTGTGTAATCAAATGCATTGCGCTGTAGAATACCGGAAAATTGGCAATAAAAACCCTCGGTAATCGGGTTAGTGATAATGCCCGCGTTGTTCGGAGAAGACGGTGACAGAACCCAGCCGGGCATGAAATTAGCGGGAATCTGCCTAGACCCTGCCACGCGTGCCCACACCTCACCGGATCCGTTCACAGCCGAACGACGATAGAACGAACGTTCGCTATTCACATAGGCGATAGTGCCGAACGGCTGCGTCTTTGCCGGGGGTAGATTATCGACATCCTGAACGTCAATCGACGGGGAAACACGCGGCTTCTTGATATTCACCTTAGCCTGCGAAAGCAGTTCATTAGGCTTACGGATAATCTCACAGAAAACAAGAAACTTTTTATTTCCGCTGTAATTAATCGGTGCCTTAAAAAGCTCAAGCTTAAGCGGCTCGCTATCCTGTCGGAGCGGGTCTAGAACAATAGCCAAAACATAGGTAGTTGTTTCGGTCACCGGCGGGCACGGCAAAGAAACCTTGCCGTAAATGCGGTGGTAATAACCGCCTACCGTCGCGTGAGCGAAACCTGTAGCGGCGGGCGGTTCAACCGACACCGTATTAGATGCATTGTCAAGACTGATACGGTAATCGCCGGTACCCTCATCAATGGTGCCGTTTCCTAGCGCCGTGGTGACACTGCTCCACTGTTCACCGGTTAGCGGTTTGTTCACTACCGGAAATGATTCCTCAACGGCGGTAATATTTGTGAATCGTCGTTCATCTGCCATGTTTTCGCCCTCCTGTTAGATGGTTGCCAGCTGCGCAATTTCACGGCGCAACCGCTCGATTTTCTCTTGTGAGAGCGTCAGGTCAAGCGCCCCGGCGGTTAGCTCGACGGTACGCGTATCGTCGCTCCACATAATTTTAGCCTCAACGACGCGAGAATCATAGGGCGTTACGTTCGGTGCCACATCAAGCGTGATAGTGTCGCCTACATCAAACGCTACACCAAATTTTCGGGTCTCGCTTTCCTGTACGGTCACCTTCATGATGCGCTCTGAGATACCCTTATACAGCTCCTCATTAGCGGTCTTTTCCAGCGCGCCCGCGTCGTCCGTATCCCTGCGGTCTTTAAAAATCTCGATGCGCCGCCTCCATGAGTCGAGACGCTGCCTAGAGTCTAGCCGCCTGTCCACGCCTTCGCCCTGTCCACCGACGATAACGGCGGTCACACTAGGGGCGCGGTCGGTCATTTCCCAGCCGATAACCTCACCGGAAACCCAGGACAGACGCACGCGGCGCGATAGGTTACGTGTAGGGATCGTGTCGAAGACCAGCCCGCCCGGTTGAAACTGAACGTTCATTCTCAAACTGCCGCCGGTTGCCAGCGGCTCCACCACATCCAGCAAGTTTTTTAGGCGCGTGTCCACGGCGGCATCACCACCGCGCCCCTGAGAGGGCGCAACAGAAAAGCCGGGCACGCGGCGGGCTTCCAGCGCCTCGACACCAAGATTTTTAGTGACAAGATTTTTAATCACGGTCTCAGCTGCGCCGTGTTCACGCCACCGCGCCGCCTCCTGCGCCGTCTCCTCATGCGCCGGGTCTGGATACGTGAGGCGGTCACCCAGGAACACCAGCTCAGATGTACAGGTGACCTCCACCTCAAGATTATTATCTTTGGCCGTGCGGAAAAACTGTGTAATTACACCGGACACTTTAAAATTGCCGTCCTGCACCACCAAGCCCCATCCCTCGCGGAGGCGGGTCGCCTGCTGCGCCGACTCTGCCGACACATTCACTATGAACGTGTCCGGTCGGTTGAGGCGGCGCATCATCTCGATTTTGGACGCGATGAGGAACCCGCGCGGGCGGTAATTCTCATCCCTCATCAAAACCTGAACGGACATTCGGTTTAGATTCCCTTCACGTAGCGGGGCTTGTAAATCAACGCAATTTCTGAACGTTCATCCATACCGGAACCGGTAACCTCGATAGTATGCCTGCCCGTGCCTAGACGGAACAGCTTAGAATCAGTGGTCACCCTATCCCAGAGTGAACCCGAACGGTCATTCTGTGAATAGATATCGAATACCGTAGTATCCACCGTGACAGTCTCACCCGGGGCGATAGTGCCCGTGATACTGAATGACTCGCCGGTTTCCTTATTGGTTACTCGAACGTCGGTTACTGCGCCGGTAATCTGCCAGATAGGGGCCGAATCCACGTCGCCGCTAATCGTAATCTCACGGCTGCCATTCACCACGGACGGCGACAGAATAACGGGGAAAAACTTGTGTGTCTTCACCATTTCGCCGCCGCTGATAAACGGCTTGTAATTGCCTCGCACGTTCCAGCTAATAGCCGTATCCGATTCCCAGAAATACGGATCATGAGCAATTAGAGTTAGCCCTACCTTGTAGTGCCAGCCTCTAAAGTCATTGCCGAAAGTTCCACCCAAACCAGATTTATAAACGACGTTAATAAAACGGGGTGCCTGCCCCGGGCGGCGAACCTCCAAAACCGAAGATTCGCCAACCCGGGGATTCAGAGCCGCTACCAGCGCATCCCAATTAGCGAGACATTCCGCCTGCGATTCACCCCAAATCATGAGCGGAATAAACAGCTCACGCTCTTTCAAACGGAGCGAACGCACATAGCTACCGCCGCCGTCGTTCCGCTGCACCGTGCGCCAGTCAGGCTCAGGGATACCGAACCCGTCCAGGCCCTCTAGAGCTGTAAACGCCGTGGTTGCAACTGAGGAAAAGTTAAAAACTTCGCCGCCCAGACCGCCCGCGTGCAAATACAGCGTAGGGGCGGGCTTGCTCATATCAGGCACTCAGTAGCTCCTCTCGACGCTTCCGCTTCATAATCTCCTCTGCCACATCCACAGCATCCAAGCCATACACATTACCAATGGTAATACCGCTATTGGTGGTGCTCGACGCGGTGTTGTTCGCGATAGAATACATGGCCTTCCACTGCGAATCAGTGAGCACGTAATCAGGGGTAGCGCGGCGATGGTCAATCACCTGTACGCCCTTATTTATCTTACCGCCTCGGTCATAAAGAGAAGGAACAATCGCGTTTTTAAACGCGGTAGACCCATTGACCAGACCGCCGCCGCTGTAGCCATGACCATGACCGATAACCCCAAGCTGCCCACCGAAACCGTAGCGCGCGGTAGCGTAACGCATACCGGCAACCAGGTTAGCCAACGGATCCAGGCGGTTATTGGGGAGCGACGGGTCACGGAACGCGGCGAAAGTCGCACCGATAACCTGCACAAGACCCATAGCCAAATCGCCGGTGATAGTGTTGATATCGACATACCCGGACTGTGTTACGTTCGGGTCACCGTTAGATTCACTCTGAATCTGCGAAAGCCACGCATTGATGTAGGCATCCGTAGCGGGCAAACCGGCAATACCCAGAGCTTGAACAACGGTATCACGCCAACGCATAACGCCGCCGCCGGACGGTGCCACAGCGTGCGCACTTGCCGCGTCGCGCCCGTGTTCGTCCTTGCCCTTAAGCTTCTCGACCACCCAATTTTTCGCGCCGTCGAGAATCGCGTCACCGCCGCCTCGCATCACGTCGCCCGCGTAACCAGGGAATAGGCCAGATATGCCAGCAATGAGGTTCTTCGCCGGGGTGATAGCCACGTCCAGAACCTTACCCGCCGCCGTGCCTGCAAGCTCACGTACAGCATTTACACCAGCATTTACAACATTTACACCAGTGTTAATAGCGTCGGATATCATACCGCCAATATCGAAACCGGGCACGTGGCCATCACGCACACCAAACGGCGCGGCGAACGACTCACCGACACGCGGCGCACTAGCACCAACCAGCGCGGCCGCCGGTAGCTCACCGGTGCGGTTCAGGTGATCCAGCACGCCGGGGTTTTCGCGCTCGAAGCGCTGCCGCGCCTCTTTCCTAATGACGAACTCGTCACGGTGGACGATACCCGCCGGTTCGTACTTGCCGCCCTTACCGGTATAACCACCGGTCGCCCAACCGGAGAGGTTAATCTCAGGGATTTTACCGATATTGAAAGTGCCTGCGAGGTTATTAAAGTTCCTAATGAAACCATCATTAACGACGGTCTGCAAAACCCATTTAACCGGCTGCTTCACAACATCAACAATGCCATTCCAGAAACGACCGATAGCGTCCACCGCGTTACGGAACGCGTCCGGGATAGTGCGAGTAACGAAATTCGTTAGTGCGTCAAAAACGGGCTTAATACCGTTTTCCCACACACCACGAATAACCGACTGAATACCATCCCAAACCGGGCGCACGACATTATCCAGCAACCAGCGGAACGCCGACGAAATAGCGTCAATAGTCGCCTTAATTGCCGGGAAAATAACGCCGTTGAAATAGTCGGTAAACGCCCTGATGACATTCTGAATAGAATCCCAGACAGGCTTAACAACATTCTCGTACAGCCACTTGAATACGGAGCCGATAGCGTCGGTAACCGACTTAATAAGGGGCTGCACAACGCCGCTGTACCACTGCACGACAATATCAATACCACGGCGAATGTTTTCCCAGACCGGGGAAACAACGTTATTCCACAGCCAATTGAAAATGTCGCCAATGATATTAGATACGGTCTTGAATAGCGGCGCTACCGTGTTATTGAACCACTGAACAACGCCGTCAATAATGCCCTTAATGCCGTTCCATACGGGGGTTACGACGTTATCACGGAGCCAATTAAAGATATTACCCAGAATATCAATAACGGTTTTCACGGCGGGAACAAGAGTGTTATTAAACCAGTCCAGGAAACCGGAAATAATGTCCTTAATTCCATTCCAGACCGGAATAATAATATTCTCGTACAGCCACTTGAAAATAGGTGCTAGAACATTCTCAACGACAGCCTTTAGACCGTCGAAAATGGTAAGAATGACCGCAATAACGACGGCGATAACGGTTTTAATTGCAGTCCAAACCGGCTGAACAACATTATTGTAAAGCCACTCAAAAACAGCACCGACAGCCTTAACGCCCGCGTCGAACGCCGGAACAAACGAATTGTTCCACCAGTCTACAACGCCTTCAATTGCGCCCTTTACGCCCTCAAATACGGGCTTAACCACATTCTCGTACAGCCAGTTGAAAACGTCGCCAACAATTTTTACGCCTTCATTGAAAGCGGGCACAAATGAGGTGTTCCACCAATCAATTACGCCCTTAATTGCCTCGACAATCCATTCAAACGCGGGCTTTACCGCATTTTCATACAGCCAAACAAAAACGTCGCCGATAACCTTTAGAGCACTGTCTACAAAATCCTTAAACCAGCCGATTTTGTTATATGCGAGGACAAGACCGCCGATAATCAAGCCAATAACGACCAAAATAACGTTAGTCTTGCTAAATGCCGCCGATGCCTTGTTTAGCGCCTCCTGCGCAACCTTAACCAGCGTAATAGTCTTCTGATAAGTGCTCCACGCCGTGAAAGCTGCCGTAATACCAGCCGCAAACGGAGCCCACAAGCCCACATTTTCGACAAGCCACTTACCAATATCGCGAATAGCGCCGCCAATCTGATTAAAAACACTGACCGGTTCGCCGTAATCCTGAAAACCATAAATGCCCTTGAAAAAGTCCATGAACGCCGTACCGACAGTATCCAACACAGGCATAACATGGTCACGGAACAGCGGAATAATGCCATTCTGGAAAGCGTTTTTAATCGTTTCCCAGACATTACGCGCGACAAATGCCGCGCCTTCCATAAAGCCAGGAAAACCCGCGCTCGTAATATCACCGTTAAATTCATTCCAGGCCGCGCCGAACGCACGGAAGCCGCCCGCTACCTCATCCAGTACCGGGCTAAGCGCCTTACCGAACACGTCCATAATCTTAACGACCACAGGAAGAATAGCACCGCCGATTTTGGTACTCATATCCTCCAAGCGCGCGTTAGCCACCTGCATTTTATGGGCGAACGTGTCGGATTCCTTCGCAAAATTGCCCTGAGCGTCCTTAGACTGCTCGAAAAGCAAAGCCTGAGTAATAAGCTGCTTCTGCTGAGTGGTGAACGCGCCGCCTGTCTTGGTAATGCCCATCTCTAGACCCTTAGCGGTAAGCGCGGCATCATTCAATGAAATACCGTAGCGCTCGATAGGATCCATTTCACCACGAAGAGCGGAGCTGATAGCATCAATTGCATCTTTCGTGGTGCCGCCGTACAGGGACGCCAAATCAGCACCAAGCCCAATAAGCGAGTTAGTCTTATCGCCTAGCTCGTCAATGCTCGTACCGCCGTTCTTCAAGCTTGCACCAAGCACGCTAGCCAGTTCGTTATAGGCGTTCTTGGAGATACCGACGGTATCCGATGCCGCGTCAGCGTAAGCGTGCATCTTGTCAGCGGAGCCCTTGAACACAGCGTCCACAGCACCTACAGACTGCTCAAGGTCGCCCGCCTTAAACAGTGCGTCCTTACCGGCGTTGAAAATACCCACGCCAGCAAACAACCCACCGGCGGCGGCAATAGTACCAGTAAACGCGCTCTTAAACCTGCCGCTGCTCTCACGCCCGGCGTGCTCAGCCTGCGCCGATACGCCGCTAAAGGCTTCCTGCATGTTCTTGTCTACGGTACCGCGTAGACCGCTAAAAGACTTGGAAAACGCATTGCGGAAACCGGCGAAGCGCCCGGTTGCCTTCTCGGTCGCACCACCCAGCGCGCCGGTCGCCGCCTCTGCCTCGTGCAAGTTCGCCTTAGCCGCCTTCAACGCCTGCGCGTGCGCCGTCGTCTGGCTAACCGCATTTCGGGAAATGCTCGTGTACTTCTCACGGGCACTCACAAGGCGCTGCTCTGCACCAATCTGCCCGCTGGTCGCCGTCGAAACACTAGCACGGGCGCTATGCACCGCCGCCTCAGCACGCGCGATAGCATCAGCACTACCGCCGTTAGCACGAAGCGCACTAAGACGACTCTCAGCAGCACCAAGACGCGCATTAGCCGCCTCAGTCTTAGACATGGCCGCGCTAACGTTTTCCTGCGCCTGCTTGATAGTGGACGCGGCGGCCGCGCGCTTTCGTGCCATAACGTCCGCACTCTGCGCTAGAGCACGGTCTGCACTCTCGACCTTCGCGCGTAGACCTTCAACGTCAATGTTTTTAGTCTGGCTAAAGCCCTTAGCCATGCCGTCGCCAATTTCACGACCGGCGCGGGCACCGATAGAGCCTACACCGCTAAGAGCCTTAGAAACCTGCTTTGAGAGGGTGGAAGTCTCCACCGCAAGCGTAAGATAACTAGTCGCTAGCTCGATTGCTGCCAAGACTTCCACCCTCCATAGATGAAATACGCTATTTAATTCCCAGAATTAAAAAGCTTATTGTATTCTTCGATAGTCATTACGTCGCCCGTAATGACTTCCTCATTATCCTTAATGTCGCCGGGGCGCGGGCGGCGCGTCCATTTATCGACCTGTTTTTGGTCAAATGTGCGTTGTGCGTTGCCCATGCTCAAAAGGTCAAAAATATTCACAAGCTCGCCATAATACGGCAAACCCCACACCCAGTTATCGGGATCCTGCGCAATATGCAGAGGTGAGCCGGGCGGCGCGGTTTTAATGGCCGCGTGAATATTAGCCCAATTGTTTTTACCGGTTCTTTTCCCGTCCCAATTCAAACCCAGTTCAAGAAGCCGGGCGCGTACCTCGTCTTCATGCTCTTTAAATGAATTGAGACAGGCTATTACTTTCCCAGTTCGCCGCTATTCCATTCCTCGAAGAAAGTTTCAATCTCCTCAGAATCCAGCGACTTAATAGCGTCAATATCCTCAGTCGGTACGCCTACTTCTTCAAGCCAGCGGTAAAGCGCGTTAAAATCGCCGGTGCGCAAATCGAGCGCGTAAGTCTGCGGGATCTGTCGCATGGAGGGGAGCTTAAACTCACCCTCGAAGATAGAAGATTCAAAAGTGTTATAGGTGTACTGCTTCTCGTACTTGCGGACGCGCTTCTTTGCCTTGAGTGCGTTACGTGCTGCGCGAGAAGCGGCGGGGGTCTTAGTGGCCATGTTCGATTTTCTCCAATCTCGGTTATGTCTGATTTTCAAAAAAAGGGTATCCCCGCGCCCGCCCCGAAAATCAGAACAAAAAAGGGCGGGCGGGGAAAAATTAGGGGCTATTAGCCTACGCCAGGACCGGCGGCAACAGGGTTAGACGGGGTGGTCTCCACAAATTCCCAGTAGCATACGCCGTCCTTATCTGCCAGAGCCTCGATAGTCACCTCAAAACCGGTAATCTCCTTATGAGACAGGTTCACATCACCGGAAACGGTAATCTGACCCTTAGGCACAACATAACGCTTACGGCCACCGGTAGAAGCATCCTTAGTCTCGATAATGTAGACCTTTTCCGGTGCAATATCTGAGGTGTGCTTAATTGCAATAAAACCGCTCTTCTGCTGAACCTGATTATCGCCAAAAGCAGTCTTCAAAACGTCCACGTCGAGAGTGGAAAGAAGAGTACCGGTAATGGTAGCGGAATAGTCAGAGCGGATAGTGCGGATAGTAACGCCGCCCCAAACCTTAATCTTATCGTCGCTTGCATCATGCGAAAGCTTGAGACCGTCCTCAGTCACATAACCCAGCTCCTTAAAAGCCGCGTTCAGAACGGAAGTCGGATCAGTAGGGGTAACGGTGCCAATAGGCGCAAACTTAATGCCGCCGGTGACATTTACCGGCTTAGCAACATAGGTAGCGTCAAGAGCCATAATTTAATCTCCAAACATTTAAACACTAAATTTTAGTGCTAATAGTATTTTCGGATTTTACCGCAATTTCCACGGTAAAAGTATAAGCCGGTACGCGGGGCGAATCGGACGGATTATAGGCGGGTGAATCGACATTATGCGGGTCAAAAATAACCGGCGCATTTGTGAAAACCCAGAGACAAAAAAGCTCATGAATTTTTTCCGCCAAATCATATGCCCCGCCCGGTTCAGGGTGCCTAACGTCGATAGTCACACGCCCCCGGCGTAGGTTAAATTCCTGGCTATTGCCGCCGCCGTCACGAATCAACACTAGCGGCGTAGACCCGTCCCAGCCGGGCGGCTCCTCATCACGCGCGATAGTCGCGCTAAGATTCAGACCTGAGAAATAGCGGTAGCACGCGGTCACCGGCGAATCTACACGCCAGATTTTAGCGTCCAGCATCAATAGCCCTCATGAGTGAATTATGTTTCCGGTTGTGCGCTGCCGCGCGTCCGGTCGCCATGACAGAGACAGCGCCGCGCGGGTCTTCCAGCTCCAAAACAGTCACCTTGTAGCCCATTGCTTCACCACCGGCGGCGGCTGCAATACGCCGCGCCCGCTTCTCAAGGTCACGGATAACCGCCGGGTCTTTACGCAAGGCTTTTAGCGCCTTCTCATTGAAAACCAATTTATCGCGTGTCATGCCTCTACCCGCCTAACCTTACATTCCGTGTGAAAAACCGCCCCGGTGAAAATGTTCTTGATAGGCGGTGCCACACCGATAACCTCAAAGAATGAACCTTCTATTTCCACCCGGTCACGGGCGCTAACCCGCGTGCCAGGCTCCAAATAGAGCACATGCTCCAATACGTCCGGCGTGCCAGCCTTACCAGCCGGGGACTCCTCGGAAACCGTCGGAGCGTCCAGAAACGCCGTGATAGGTTCGCGTGTCTCGGTCACCGTCTGGAAGCCGCGCGAATCCTTACCGGAACGGCGGCGAATCAACACCGCCGGGGTACTGTACCGTGCAAGTGAAAGCATGGCTAGATCACCTGTTCCAGCTTGTACGGCGCGAGCGCCGCGCGTTCAGTCTGCAAGAGATACCCGCCGGTGCTTTCGCCGTCCTTAGAGCCGTAGCTCACGTACTGAGTACCGGCGCGTTGGCTCGTGATATTGCCCGCGTCCATCTCCAAACGCTGCCGAACCGACTTAATGACAGACTGCACCGCCGGGACGTAATCCCAGCCATGCCGCGCGGCCACAACCACAGCGCCCGGCTTCTTAGGGGTAACCATGCCAGGCGGGAGCTGTACCCAACCATCCGTTGAAAACGAATAGTCGTTCACGGGTACGCCGTCCACCGAAACCGAATAAACATTCTCTACATGGTTACTCGGAAGATGGAACCGGTTACCGCCGGTACCGTCCAGCCTAAACGTCTCCTCAAGCGAGGGGGAAACATGCCAGCCACAATAGCCGCGTACCATTTCCCCGGCAACTTCATCAAGATTCACCGGAACATTAGCGTTAGCAAGCGACGGATAACGCATATTTCCCCCTCTCAAAAGGAATAACCGTTTTACTTCAAGGTGAGCTTACCGAAAGCCTTCGGCTGCTTCACAGCCAACAGAAGACGCTCTTCTGCCAGCACGCGGAAGCGGTTGTACAGGAAATCATCATTAACGTTGTTGCTAACTTCCACGCGTACGCCGCCCTTACGGTACACGGTAGCGCCCTTAGAACTACCGATGAGCACGGTCTTAGGCGGTACAGCCTTAGACACGTAGATAGGCACACCGAACGCGTTCAGGTCTGCCACAAACGGGCCATTGCCATACGGTGCGTACGCGGGGCCACCAAACAGGTACTGGCCGTTAGCGTCGGTAGCCAGGCGAATACCTGCGATATCCTCAGGGTTCACGATGACCGCATCAACCGACATACCGGAAGCCGCTTCAATCTTGGTCTTAACCTTGTACATGCTTTCCAGCACGTCCTTAGCGGCGGTGGTCGCTACAGCCTCGGAGAAAATACCCGGGGTAGACAGAATACCGGTGAGGTCATTACCGGTACCGGTACCGGATACGATCTGTTCCTCTTCGGCCTTCTTGAGCTCGTCGAGAAGCTGCTCATTGATGAGCGAGGACAGGAAGCCCGCATCCTCGGCCATTTCGTCGGACTGTGCAACCCAGCCCGCAATCTTGCGGAGCGGGAGGGTCTTAGTCTCGAACGGCGGGGCGGTAGCGCCGGGCTTCTTGCCGTTCTCACCAACCACGCCGGGGCGGCCACTCGAAGAAGTCCACTCGTTAGCGACAAAATAAGTCAGGGAGTTACCCGACAGGGTACCGCTCGACAGCCACGAAGAGATAGAGAACGGGAGCATGTACGGCTTAACGACGTTCTTATCAACGTCGGTAAGCGCAACGGTCAGACCGTTACCGGTAACCGCGTTAGTGGTGGTAGTGGGGTCGCCCGGCGCCTTAGAGCTGTAGAACTCGCCTCGGGTGTGCTGAACCTGCGCACCCAGAGCCGAAAGAGTCCCGGACTTCATGAACGCGGCGGCAACCTGTTCACCCAGCGAACCAGCCGGGGCGGGGGTCTCAACCTCTGCCGCCTTCACGGATTCGCGCGCGGTGCCCATGCTCTTAAACAGGGCGGCGGCTTCATCTGCCGCGTCTACCTTAGCCTTGAGTGCGGTAACTTCCTCGCTAACAGCCTTAAGCTCTGCTACGTCACCTTCACCGTTTTCAACCGCTTCAAGGATAGCCGCGCCCTTCTTCTGCGCCTCATCCAAGAGCTCACGAATTGCCTTAGGCATAGATTCGCTCCTTTACTTCTTCACACTAAAAATGTTCTGGAAATATTCGCGCTCGATGTCTGAGAGCGTACGCGACTTGACCGGCGCGGGGGTCTGCTCATTGACCGTTTCCGGTTCCTCTGAGTCACCCGCCGTATCCAGTTCCTCATCACTACTATCAGTCTTAGCGGAATCAATGATATTACGGAGAACGTCTACTACTTCTTCCAGCTGCTCGATAGCGCCGGGGGTAGAAATAGAAATAGAATCGTCGTTCTTCATAGCCGATTTTACCATGTCGATGCTCGTAGCGGTGTTCGCACCAATCTGCACTACGGAGACCTCAAAAATATTCAATTCTCGAAGCTCATTCACGCCGCCGAATTTCGCGCCCTTCTCAGGTACGAAGTGGCTATCAACCACTTCATAGGCGAATGACATTTGGTTCACCGCGCCCGCCTTCAAAGCACGGTACGCGGCCGCCGCCTTGGGATTATCCAGATCCAGGCTAACGCGAACCTTGAGACCATGCTCATCTTCCACGGCGCTAATGGTCTTGCCTAGAATGAACTCGGGGTCATCCATGCGGTGACTCCAATAACAGGGGATACCTGCGCCGTCGTTCGGGAACGACTTAGCCAGGGACTTACTGAACGCGCCCTTAATCACCTTGTCGCCGTAAGAATCGACGTTGCCGAAAACGGAGGCGTAACCCTCAAAAATGCCGCTGCCGTCCTCGGTCTCCTTGAATCCGGTAGCGTCCTTAAACTGAATGGTCATTCTATTTCTCCTCAAATGCAGTAATCATGTCCACGAACGCGCCGCTCTGCATCTTAGCGAGCGCGTCGGTAATGCCCTTTGCAAATTCTGCGTTGCCGTCCAGGTCATCAGTCAGCTCACGGGTGAGCCTGCCCCACGGCATGGAGTCAATTCCTCGCGCGGTCTTGATGCGGTCGCACCGCTCCAAGAATTTTAGAATGACCGTTCGGTTTTTTCCGCCGCCCTGAAACGCGGTGCCGCCGTCCTGCGGGCTTGTCTGCCCCCCCACTACCACATTTAGCGGGGTGATCAGCTCGTCAGCACCGGGCATATCCAGCGGAGGCAAATTCATAAGCGCACGTGACTCATTGCGGGTCATCCACGCGCCGCCGGTCGCCGTGGACATGATAGCGGCCTGCGTCTCGAAGTCGCCGCGTAGCATCCCCTCGGTGTTGAACTCTACGAAAAATTCCGTGTTATCAATGCCCAGGATAGGGAGCACAAACGCATTGATACGGTCTTCGATAAAACGGATACGCGCGCCTAGCGTGTTCTTGAACAACATGCGGTTACGCTCTTTCAAGCTGCCGTATGTCTCGGTGCTATCTGCGCCAACCATACCGGGCGGAATTTGGTAGACCTGCGCCACGGTCTGCAACGACAAGCGGACACTATCCGCCCATTCCTCATCTGCTGACTTGAACGCATTGGATTTAATCTCAATGCCATCTTCAAGAAGTGGCGTAGAACCGGCACGCGCGCCCGTGTCGCTCGTAAAGTCTTCCCACATGGAATAGAAGCGGCGGCGCGCCGTGTTATCCCAATCCGGGGCGTTCACCGGACGGGAAAGATAGGTACCCACGCGGCCATGATTACGCCAAAACTGAACGCGGTATTTTCGCGAATGGTAATTCTCTTCCAGAACAAGGCGCAAAGAATCCACCGGGGACGACGGGGACGTTAGCCCGGGACTCCAGCCATTGAACGCAACGCAATTTTCAGGGGAGATTTTCAGCTCCTCGGAGCCGCCGGGAACCTTCACGGAGTAGTAATCAACTGTCGAGAAGTCCGCAAAAACCGGCGATACCCAGCCCGCCGGGAACGGGTGAATCTCGGTAGAACCATCTTCACCCGGTGCAAAAAACCAATACGCCCGGTTGTACAACGCCATGTCAGCAACCAGGGCATAGATCAGCTCGTATGCGGTCATGTATTTGTTCGGGTTCACCGACAGGCGCGCGTGTGCCAGCGACTCGGTTTCACGCGAGCGCGAACCATCACCGCCGCGCTTGAAACTGTGTAGCGAGAGCTGCGCAATGTTGGAAGCAAGGAAGTCAATGGCGGTGCGCAAATGGGGTTGATAGCGGTACATGCTTTCATATGATGCGTTCTGCGGAGACACGTTATCAGCACCGCCGCCGCCGTTCACGAAAATATCAACCGGTCGCCCGTCCCAGGCCGCCGCCGTACGCGGGGTACGCGAGCGGAACGCGTCCACAATGATATGACCAATATTAGAGATACCAGGCGCTACCACCATTTACCCCCTTCATCCTCTTCTTCCTGCTTATACCACATCTCGGACTCATTATACGCACTTTCTTTGCGCGCCCCTGCAACCGTGTTCAGCAAACCCCATAGGGCGAAAGCGGCGGCGCACGCCGGGGCGATGTCTACCGGCGACTTCTCACGATTGAACAGGAACGCATCACCTGTGCTCTTCGTGCGAATCTCAGACAGGGCACCAACTAGCGTTTCCTGCTCAATCCAAGAAACAGACTTCTCCATCACGCGATCATAGAAAAGGCCGTAGGCATTGGGTAGGTCGCCGCCTTCACACCGAACAACCGGGGTGCCCGCCTGTTCAATGAACGGGATTAGCGAAGAAGCTGCACAGCCGCGCCCCTGCATAATCACGGCGGCGGGCTTGAACGCTAGACCGTTAGCCAGAAATTCCGGTACCCATTCCGTGAACGCGCGTTGAGTCACAAACTCTACGTGTGGCTTTCCATCATCACGGAAACCTGCGATGGATAGGCTCGTCATCTTGCGGTCACGTGAAACGTCCACCGACAGGTACACCGGCGAATCAGGCGCAATCTCAGATTCAGGGTCTAGGCACGCTTCCAATTCCTCGGAGCTGAATAGCGAGTCAGACGTTACGTTCACCCACTGGCACAGGTTTTCAGTCCTAAACTTATGTTCCGGTAGACCCGCGCCCGGTTCACCGACTAGCGCGGCCTTCGATGCGAGAGTGTCGCCCGTAATCGCGTTCGGGTAACCCAGCGACGGGTTAGCCTGGCACCAACCGGCGGTATCCCAAATGTCGCAATCATCCGGGGCGCTCCACTCGAACAAGCCCAACGAGGCATCAACCGGGGCATACTCTTCGCCGCGTTTCTCAGCACTAGCCCGCGCCTCTATTTCCTCAAGCGCTTTAGAGCGTAGCGAGCGCAACACCTCAGATTTAGCCTCACCAGCATTAGACACGGCGATTACCTGGCTAGACCAAATCGCGTTAGTCGTATTGGTCATAGCTGCCCATGCGCTCCAGTCCTTTTGTTGACGCAACTCATCAAAGGCTAGATCAGTTACCGACAGACCGCGCCCGCCGTCATCTGATGCCGCCTCGCACTTCCACCGCGCGCCGTTATCAAGCTTGAAAAACTTATTACCGTTCACATTGGACTTCTGCGTTAGCCGCTCGTGCATATCCGACAGGGAAACGGTGCGGTGCGCCGCGTCTAGAATCTCCTCAGCAAGAGAGAGCTTATGAGCTGTGCCCAGAATTAGCGGGGCTTCCAGACCGGGGCGTTGCTTCCACATAAACATACGCCAAAGCAACCGGGCGCTAAGAATAAACGATTTTCCGTTCTGTCGAGACACAAGAAGCACCACAGTTTCAAAGCGGAGCTTAGGGTAATCGTCGCCCGTAGTATAGGCGGGGTCTAGCTCCAGCGAATGCAACAGAAACCACTTCTGCCACGGGTGCAACTGCAACCCTAAGTCACGCTCTGCAAACTGAATAGCTTCAAACCCGAACGTGGTTAGCGGGGTAAGCTCACGGAGCGGGCGCGTCCACAGGCGCGGCACCGCCTTACCCTTGAGCTTGGAATAGTCACTACTCATCTCCACCGTCAATCTCTGCCATAATGCGAGCTACTAGCGCGGGGTCTTCCTTGCCGCGCTGCTCGATTAGGTCATCTAGGCGGTCGGTCTCGGTCGCCTGCGCCTGCATGTCCTTGCGCGAATACGGGGCGCATCCCAGGGAGTCCAAAGCCTTATTCAGGTTCGGGCCTGCAATATTCAGGGTCTTTAGCAATAGGTCAAAGTCGCCACCGTCGCTATTGTACAAATCGTAGGCTTCATCAAGCGCGGCGGCATACTTCAACGCGAGCGCACATTTAGCGCTATCCGCATTTTTGATAATGCCGTCGTTCACGGCGGCGGTGATAGATTCTTGTACGGTCTTCACCATGCCGATACGCCAAATATTCATCAAGACCTCTAAATGTTATAATCGCGCGCGCGATGCCCGGTAATTTTCGGCGGGGGGAGATTGACACTGCGCCCAGGTTTGGGTGTCGAAGGTGTGTTCTATTTTTTTACCGCCCCTACCCCTTTTGGTATGTGTGTTCTATTGGGGTGTTCTTGTTCGGTTTCTAGTTTACCGTACCCAGGCGCGGGTGTTGGGATTGGCTTTAGCGGTTTGCCGGTTGTTGCCTTTGGCGCGGTTGCACCCTGCATGTGTAGCACGGAAGTTCGCCGGGTCTAGTTCCAGTTCTTTGTGGGTTGCGACTGCGTACAAATGGTCTAGCTCGAACGCGTCCATGTTTACGCTTCCCCATTCGTCGTTGTGTGGGAGGCTGTAATCTATGGGGTGCCCACAGATGTTACAGGGTAGGTTAGCGGCGGCGGCGTGGGCTTTGAATTTCTGCTGCGCTTTTCGGTACCTTGAATCTCGTTTGTTGGTCATGGCTCCTGCTGTGGGTAAGGGTTAGCCCCGGCTCCTACGTTATCGGTCGCCGGGGCTATGGAATATCCTGTGTGGGTTTCGTGGTTCTAGGATCCACTCGAAACAACGCCGTAATCATTCTGTGAATGTTACGTGTCTATTGTACCGTATGCTATCCGTTTTCCTCGGATAACTGGCTAATGGTTTCTGCTATGTAGTAGGCTCCTGCCGTGCTGGTGTTTAGGGTGAGGTTTACGTAGGTTATGACCTCGGGTGTTCCGTCGTTCTTGGTTAGGGTGTCGGTTTTGGTGGTGACGTTGAGGGTGCCGGGGGCGGCGGTGGTGTTTCCGTCGCCCCGCGTGGTGGTTGGGGTGGTTAGGCGGTGCGTTCCATGAGGATACCGCCTAGGGCTGATACTTCATTAGGGAAATAGTAGCTAATCGCGCGGGCGTTCGCGGCCTTATGTTCTACGCCTTCTACCTCTTCCGGGTTGGTTCCATAGAAGTCAAAGTTAGGGTATTCATCCCAGCCGGGCGCGGTAGTAATAATCTTCGTGTACCCGCCGCCGGTGCCGCCGCCGTCGCCGGTGTACTGCTCGACACAATGAATACGTGTTGCGCGGTATTCCTTTCCCTGTAGCTTGATATCCAGATATGAACAATCACATTCCGCACTGAGGAACGCAAGAGCGACATTGTGTAGAGTTGGCTCCAGGTCGTTATCTTCCAGATACCGGTTAATCCTCGATGCGTCGGTTTCCCATGCGTCGGTATCGGTCACGACGTTCACGCGGGCGTTCAGTGCGTCACCGTCGAGTGGTGCAGCGTTTAGGATTCGGGTTAGCGCTCGTACTTTCCCAGCGTCCAGGGTGATGCTCACTTCCTCAGTATGTGCGGTGGTTAGGGTCTCGAGGTTTCCCAATAGCGCGTTGTATAGGCTGTTGTGTCGGTTGAACGCCTCGGTTAGCTTTAGCGTGGTGTCGGTCATTAGTCATCTCCTTCTTTGATGCGTTCGAGAATGAAGCCGCCTAGCGGGGCTTTGCCGCCGGGTTCCAGCGCGTGCATGATGCACCACTTGCCGTTACCGATAATCACGCCTTCCAGATCTTCGATGTTGATTACGTCTTTTTCTGAGGTGATGGTTACGGTTTCTTCGGGGGTTTTCAGGTTGAGATATGCGGGCTTACGGTTGCCGCCGGGGTAGACGTGGGAGGGGCTATCAGACTTTGACCAAACCCTAGTTACGGCGTATTCTCGTCGTTCGCTGGTTACTACGTCGAGTAGTAGCGGCTTGTCGCTTGATAGATCGTAGATGTACCCGGCGGCCACGTTTTCCAGCGTCGCATCATACCCGTTGCCGCTCAGGTAGTCTACAAGCGCTTCACGTTCCGCTTCGTTTGCGGTGGTGTCCAGGTCAAGGCTCACGATTGCCTGTAGCGGGTTGCCGTCCACCGGGGCGGCGTTGAGGATCTGGACAAGGCGGGCCATTGTTCCAGCGGAAAGCCGAAGCTCGAAGTAAAGCCCGTTGCTTCGTTCCGCTTTCACCCACAAATCAATGTTTGCTTTACCGGGGGCGATTGAGAGGTGTCGCTTGAACGCCCCGTCTACGTCGAAGATTTCCCCGTCGGGGTTCTCGTACACTACCTTCTCGGTCTTCTTCTTGTCGGTCATTATCGGTTTCCTTTCCAGTGGTTGCGGGGTTGGGGCTTGTGGTGCGCGGCGGTTAGGCGCTCTTTGAGCTTGGCGTATTCTTCGATTTCCCAGAGGTGGGAGCATAGCGCACGGGCGGGCTGTTCGTAGATGTCGCCTGCGTCTACGGCTTCTTCTAGGGTGGTGCGTAGTGCGTCAAGCTGCATGTAGAGCTTATCGCGTGAATATTCGGTCATGGTGTTACTTCTTCCACATGTCGTAGATCATCCAGATAAACCAGGCGACTAGTAGGATTCCTAGCAAGTCCATTATTTCGTGCCCTTCCTGTTCGGGATTAGTGAGTTTAGGGCGGGTACCCGCCCGGCAACTTTTCCAGTGTAGACAGGTTGCCGGGTAACGGCGGGTTTCTGCGGTACAGATGCCCGGTAGCGGCGGCGCATATAGCACGCCCTGCATGATGCCGTGTACTCGGAGGCGGGGCATCCGCACCGTTCGCAAATGGTGCCTAGCATAATGCTGCATTCCTTTCAGTAGTGGTTATGCCTCGCCTGCCCAGCCGTACAGGTTCATGCCTGCAACGCCTAGATGTGCGATGTCGCCGGTTTTCTGCGCGGCTAGAATTGCTTTCAATGCGCCGTATTGGTGCTTGCTCTTGAAGTCGTTTTCTTTGTTGATTTGGTCTACCAACATGCCTAGGTATTCCAGCTTTTCCGCTTGATGAGCGGTCGGCTTCTTAATGCGCATTGCCGGGTGTACGGCTTTAGCGGTGTCGATAGCCCATAGCGCCTCTGTGATGCTTTGCTTGCGGTGTGCTTTCCAGGTTGCCCCGGCTTTCCATGTGGACATGAAAGCTGCGCGTATGAGTTGGTCGGGTAGCGCGGGTTGGACGATTTCACGGCGGGGAAAGCCGTGTTTATCGCTGTATTTGCCGTATGCGCTTGTCATGGGGATATGGTGGAAGACTTCGCGTTCGTAGTGTTCCAGCATGGGGGTTCTCCTTTGGTGGTGGTTTGTAGGATTCGCGCGGCGGGTTCGGCTAGTAAGTCTTCTAGCGTTTCGTCTGTCCAGCGGATTATGTAGCGCTTTGGTCTGCGTCGCCGTGCTGCCCTGTTTCGGTCACGTCGTTTAGTCACAGGTTCCTCATGGCTTCCTTGATGCGCGCCTTAGTGTAGTCAGCTTGAGCGGCGTGAGCGTTCATCTCCATCTGCCACTTAATATCTTTTTCGCGCTCGTTGTCCAGCCATTCAGCTAGACGGTTCGCGATGTTAGCCGGGCGGTTGTACTCGGTAATCACCTTGTCGATGGTGTTGTTGTAGACTGGCACCCAATACCCGTAGTGAACGGGGTTGCCGTGCCTGTCCCAGCCGAAGAGGTTGTTATGACCGCCTACAAAGCGGTGCGCGTGCTCCTTGATGTCGTGTTCCTTGCTGAGCACGAAGCTACGGGATAGTGCGCCGTACATGCCTTCGGTCGGGAAATTTACCCGTTCAGGGTTGCGAACTTCCACGAAGTGAAACCCCTTTTTGTAATCGTAGCTATGGGTTGGTAGGTTGCCAGCCTTGAACCAGTCTGCTAGCCACTGATCGTAGAGCGTGGTCTGAAAGTCGATGAGGTTTTCATTTTTCGGGGTTACGGGTTCTACCTCGGAGCCGGTTACGGGTACCAGCTCACCCGTGGTTACGGGTTCGGTGGTGCGGTTGCCTCGGAAAAAGTCGATAATGCCAGGGCGCGGGGTCATGGTGTTTGTTCCTTTCGGGTTTGGGGTTTGGGTGCCCCGCCCGGTGATGGGCGGGGCGTATTGGGTTAGGGGTTACTTAGCGTCGTGCTTTGCGACGATTTCCCAGGTTTCGGTGTAGGCCTCGAAGTCTGCCATAGTCTCGAAGTCGTTGTTTTCCCAGATTTCGGTTGCCGCGGCTTCCAGAACGGCGGGTTCGATTTCGCCGTGTGCTGCGGTGGTGAGGGATTCGAGGATTTCGTGACGTGCCAGCATTGCTAGCTCCTTTCGGTTTGGGTTGTAAGGTTTCCGGTGGTTCCTTTGTTTCCCTTACATTTATAGTATAAACCTATGGAGATGTCAGATGCAAGCCAAAACCAAGAAAATTTAGAAAATTTTTCAGCTAAATATCCTCGCTCTCCACCACCTCATAGCTCCAGACCTCACGGGCAGATTCGCCGCTGCCCATAATCTTGATTGCCTGATTGCTCAGATAATTCAGCTCATGAATACCAATGATTGACTTCAAGGCCGCCCCGATCTTAGCGCGGCGGTCGCCGGGCTTGTCGTAATCAAATTCCACGGCGAAAGTTACGCCCTTCACGCGGTAGCTTGAGAGCTTGATAATCTGTCGAGTCATACGCATTTTATGCGTCCTTTCCTTCATTCAGCTTGTCTACGGTATTAGCAAGCTGATTTACCTCATGCTGAATCTGTAGCGCCTTCACTCGTACATGGTACGGGGCGTTTAGGTCTGAGATGATGCGGTTCAGCTGCTCGATTCCGCCGGTAGCGTCAAACTCGACGCGGGCGGGCGGGGTAAGGTCTGGAATTTCCAGTAGTTCTATTTCGCGCGCCTTATCTTCGATAATCGCCGCCTCTCGAACATTCGTCATGCCCCAAAATTTGGGGATTTCGTCGCCGTCGAAGTGTGTTAGGTCATGGAACCAACCCCTAACGCTCTGTTCGCGCGGGTCTACCTCTAGGAGAATATGGAACATGGTAAGCGGGTCGATAAACGCCATTTTTCGCGCCTGTCCGGTGCGATTGACGTTAGCCGGGACGGTGAAAAGCTTAGGCCGCGCGCCGCGCTTCTTGAGATAGTCACGTACGCCGGTTTCACTCACACCGGCGATTTCAGTAGCGGCGACAAGCGAAATGTAGATTTCCGCCGGGGTGTCAGCAAAAATAATAGCCGTGGTGCGCCGCTTGTCTACCGCCTCGGTAGTGACAATGTGCCAGAGCTTGCCGGGTGCTTGGTATTTTTCCCATTCGATAATACGCATGATTAGTGTTCCTTCCGGTTGGTTCGCGCGGGGCGCGGGTTGGTCTCGAACATTGCCACGATTCCCACGCCTAGCCAGTACATGCCTAGCGTAATAATCGAGCTGATAAGGTTTACGCCGCCGCCGGTGATGAGCGCGGCGAGAAAAAAGCCGGTGGGTACGGTTGCGAGCGCGGCGGCGACGATGGTTAGGGGTCGCCCGGTGATGGGGTCTTTCATGTGTCGATTCCTTCTAGGGGGGGGTTGGGGTTTTGGTTGAGGCGGAGGCGGCGCGCCTGTAGAAACTTCCTCACGCCTTCTAGGTTGTTTAGGTCGTTCGGTTTCATGCGCTCGTTACGGCGTTCTAGCCATTTTTCGCGGCGCTTCATGCGTTCGCGGCACCGGTAGCATTTGGGGTCTGGCTGATTCATGAGCGAACCGCATATGTAGCAATGGGTAGCGGCCCATTCCTTGTTTTTGCGTTTGCGCTCTAGCTCTGCGCCCTTTTCTGC
>ERZ773001.149-NODE-149-length-29350-cov-22.4633_pt1 | contig 29350 bp, 15 predicted proteins | sample MGYA00511673_ERZ773001 | MGnify/ENA primary metagenome ERZ773001 (study PRJEB29015, sample SAMEA2738091) | human oral metagenome | biome: human oral; feature: human-associated habitat; material: saliva | place: China | collected 2162 ... | reverse complement strand
ACGACTCCGCCCCCTCACATACGGGACTTCCTGGACGTCATCGCGCGAACTGACCAGTAACGACCGTTTCTGACACCCCACCGCCAGGCGCGACGATCACCGCGACACGCCGCGCCAAAAACCCCTACCAAAACCCCTAGTGCACCAAAACCTGGCACGTAGGATTTTGATATGAGCACCACCGGATACGCCCGCGTCAGCACCGACGATCAAGACCCCGCCGCGCAGATCGACGCGCTCAAGGCCGAAGGATGCGACCCTATTTTCGTGGAGCGCGCCAGCGGCGCGACCATGCAGCGCCCCGAATGGCACGCCTGAAATAAACAGCTTGGGGGGTGGAACACAGTTCCACCCCCCAAGCCTTGGTTTAGCTAGTTGTCTTCAGCCCCTGGGGGCTCGCCTGCCATTTAGGGCAGCGAGTCGGGTTGCCAGTGCTGAGCCTAGCGGCGTCAGTTGTTCAGCTCGCGCTCGGCGCGCACCTGGCGGGTAGCGGCCACCAGGTTTTCCAGCGAAGCCTTGGTTTCGGCGTAGCCACGAGTCTTTAGACCACAGTCGGGGTTAACCCACAGGCGAGAAACCGGTACGGCGTCGGCAGCTAGGCCGATCAGCTGTGCCAGCTCTTCCTTGCTGGGCACGCGCGGGGCGTGAATGTCCCACACGCCAGGGCCAATGCCGTGGTCGAAACCAGCCTCAGCCAGCTCCGGCACAACCTCCATCTTGGAGCGGGCTGCCTCAATTGAAGTCACATCCGCATCCAGGCCCTTGATAGCGTCAATGATCTGGCCAAACTCGGAGTAGCACAGGTGCGTGTGAATCTGGGTGTCCGGGCGCACGCAGGAGGTGGCCAGGCGGAAGGACCCCACCGACCAGTCCAGGTAGTCGGCGTGGCGCTCAGCGTCCAGGGGCAGTAGCTCACGCAGAGCCGGCTCATCCACCTGGATGGCGGCAATGCCGGCAGCTTCCAGGTCGCTAACCTCGTCGCGCAGCGCCAAACCAATCTGGTCAGCAATTTCGCCCAGAGGTAGGTCATTACGCGGGAAAGACCAGGCAATGATGGTCACTGGGCCGGTGAGCATACCCTTAACCGGCTTGTCGGTTAGCGACTGGGCGTAGCTGGTCCAGCCCACAGTCATGGCGGCCGGACGCGACACGTCACCCCACAGGATCGAGGGGCGGGTGCAACGCGAACCATAGGACTGCACCCAGCCGTTGCGGGTGGCTGCGAAGCCATCAAGCAGCTCAGCGAAGTACTGCACCATGTCGTTACGCTCAGCCTCACCGTGCACCAGCACATCTAGGCCCAGCTCTTCCTGCAGCTTGATTACCGCAGCGATTTCTTCACGCATACGCTCCTGGTAGTCGGCGTCAGAAAGCTCGCCGCGTGCGTTGGCGGCGCGAGCCTTACGAATCTCAGTGGTCTGCGGGAAAGAACCAATAGTGGTGGTGGGTAGCGGAGGCAGGTGCAGGCGCTGGGCTTGGGCGGCTTCACGCTCCAGGTAGGGTTCACGGGCGCGGTCGGCGTCGGTCAGGGCGGCGGTGCGGCTGCGGACCTCGGGGCGTACCACGCCGGGGGCGGCGGCGCGCTGCTCTAGGACGCGGGTCGCCTCGGCTACCTCACCATCGATGGCGTCCCAGCCCTCATCTAGGCCGCGAGCCAGAGTAACTACTTCCTGCACCTTCTGGTCAGCGAAAGCCAACCAGGCATGTAGGTTTTCGTTCAGCGTGGGGTCATCCCAGGTTTCCAGGGCGGTGTCGTGAGGCACGTGCTGGAGGGAGTTGGAGGTAGCCACAGCCACCTTGGCGGCTCCCAGGCCTTGGGCGGCGGTTAGGGTCTGGCGCAGGGCAGCCAGGTCAGCGCGCCAAATGTAGCGGCCGTCCACAGCCCCAACCACCAGGGTTACCCCAGACAGGTCTGCGTCCTTAGGTAGGCTGCCGCGCAGGGTGTCAACGTGGATGGCTTCCACCCCGGTCTTAGCTAGGGCGCCTACAGCCTGGGAAGCGTCCCCATAGGGGGTGGTCACCAGGATTTGGGGGCGGTTAGTGGCTTTAGCTAGGCGTTCATACACGCCCACAGCCAGCTTGGCCAGCTCAGCGCGGGGGTGGGAGAGGTTGTCTGAGGTTAGGGCCGGCTCGTCCAGCTGCACCCAGGGGGCGCCAGCCTCGTGCAGGGAGGCCAGGGCCTGCTCATAGGCGGCCACGGCCTCATCAAGGCGGGTTAGCGGGTCAAAGTCGGGGGTGGCCGGGTCAGCCTTAGCTAGTGCCAGGTAGGTCAGCGGGCCCACCAACACCGGGCGGGTCACGTAGCCCCACTGACGGGCCTGCACGAACTTACGGGTGACGGCGTCGTCGGCAAAACGCAGCGCAGTGTCAGGGCCGATCTCGGGGACCAAGTAGTGGTAGTTAGTGTCAAACCACTTAGTCATCTCCTCGGGGCCCACCTTTTCATCCCCACGGGCCAGGGCGAAGTAGAGGTCTAGACCCTCACGGCCGGCAAAACGCGGGGGGATAGCACCCAGCAAAATGGTGGCGTCTAGCACCTGGTCGTAAAAAGAAGGCGCGTCAGCCAGGGAGGCGTCCGAGGCGTCTAAACCCAGCTCAACTAGGCGCGCCAGGTTCTCCTGACGTAGCTTGCTGGCGGCTTCAAGCAGCTCAGTCTCGCTGCTGCGCCCGGCCCAGTAGGCCTCCAGGGCGCGCTTTAGCTGACGCTGACGGCCAATGCGCGGATAGGCCAAAATGGTGGCGGTGGGGAACTGCGTAGTTGCAGCAGACATGGGTGTTCTCCTTGATTTTCTTGGATTAGCGCGCACGAAAGTAGACGCACGCTAGTGGGTAGCTAATGGTTGATGGTTACGGATTAACGACGACGGCGCTGGTTTAGCGCGCAAGTAGCGGGGAGTGGTGCGCGGTAGGCTCCACACCCATTAGAGACAAAATGTCTAGTACCGGCTTGGCCTTGTTGAAGGTGTATAGGTGCACGCCAGGGGCACCCGCATCCAAAACTGAGTGGATCAGTTTGGAGCCGAAGGCGGCGCCGAAAGCGTCACGCTGTTCTTGGTGCTGGTAGGAGACCAAAGTGGACAGCAGTTGTTCGGGCACCTCAATGCCGGTTAGGTCTTGGACGCGGCGCAGACGCGCCGGGTCGGTGGCTGGCAGGATACCGGGAACAATCGGGATGTGTACGCCGGCGCGGCGGGCGCGCTCCACGAAGGAGGCATACACCTCGGCGTTCCAAAACAGCTGGGTGATGGCGAAAGAAGCGCCGGCAGCCTGCTTAACTAGCAGCCGCTCCACCTCCTGGGCGGGGGTGGTACCAGCCGCCGGGTTACCGGCTGGGAAGGCGGCCACCGCAATGGTTAGGGGCTTAAAAGCTGAGCGTAGCGCCTCACCAGGGTGGGCGTCGCAGCGGCGCTGTTCAACCGTGCGGATCAGGTGGATTAGCTCAGTGGCACTGGCGACGCCGTCAGGGCCGGGCTCCCAACTGATTTCGCCTGCTGGGGGGTCGCCACGCAGCGCCAGGAAGGTACGCACCCCAGAGTCCAGGTAGTCATAAACCGTGGAAACCACTTCAGCGGTGGAGTTACCCACGCAGGTCAGGTGGGCGATGGGCTGGATGGGGGTGTCTGCCACCAGGCGGTGCACGGTGGCGCGGGCGTTTGAGCGGTCCTTGCCACCAGCCCCGTAGGTGACAGACATGAAGTCGGGGCGCACTTGCAGCAGCTGATCCACTGTCTGCCAGAAGGGGGCCTCCAGGGAGGGTTTGCGCGGAGGCATAACCTCAAAGGAGAGCAAGGTGGGCTCATGGTCGTGGGTACAGGGGCAGGCGTAAATGTCGTTAGAGAAAGGCACTATGAAACTTTCGTGTTTGTGACCGTGCCTTCGCATAAGTGCATTGCGCCGGTTATGGCGCTTAGTGGCTGCACTGGATTAGCTACAGATATACCTGTAGATACAGTGAGGTTAATGAATACGGTTTAGGGCGAAGGACGGTCAGTTAATGGCGGACAACGGTGTCAGCTGCACATTCGAGCACGAATCGATCCACATACGCACATGCGTTGGGGGAATTCGAATTTGGTCCAAACACTCATAGTGGTTTGATGCTAACACATCTGAGCGGTTGTGCAATCACCAGTTTGTCAGGTGGACAAAATTGAGACTGCGCTGAGGGGCGTGTTGAGGGATGCAACGAAGGCAGCGCTGAAGGCTGCGAAGGGCGCACCAAAGGGTGACAAAGCACAAAAATGCCCTGATAGATTGCTAACTAAATACCTAGGTTTTATGGGGAAGGCTCCCCATCGCGCTAGGGTGAAGGCTAGACCTAGGGTGTTTGTTGCCCTGCTTGCGCCCTCAAAGCGCGCTGGCAGCAACATAAAACCTACAAATCCCCGGCCCTACCAGGCTGAACAATGGCCGGCAGTGAGAGTCTCGCGAGCTCTGGCTGCCAGCTCCAAAATTTTCAGTGAGGTTAAAAATTGAAGCTGCCCAAGTTGGTTCGCTCCAAGCGCCAAGACGCCGATAGCTCTGCCCGTACACGTTTACGCGCAGGCATGGGAGCCCGCATTAAACTTCGCAACCTCATCGGTGCGGCCACCGCTGTAGCCACCGCCTCCGTGGTGGCCCTGGCAGTAGCCCACCCCGGCATTGTTTCTAAAGAAGTAAACCTCAACGACGGCGGCGTGTGGGTCACCAACCAGGACATGCGCCTGGTGGGGCACCTGTCTTACCAAGCCCAAGCCCTCGACGGGCGAGTGCGCACCGACTCCACTAACTTTGATGTACGCCAAAACGGCGCCACAGTGTTTGTATCCAACACTGATGGCGGCTCTTTTACCCGCGTAGACCCTGCCCGCGTGGCCCTAAAAGAATCCATTAAATTTGCTGGCGCCGACCAGATCCAGATGGGCGGCTCACGTATCGGCTATGCGGATGCTAAAACCGGCAAAGTTTGGCTAGCTGACGCCGCTCAGGCCGCCAGCTTCAACCCCGCCACCGCTTCCCCAGTGGTGACCGACATGCCCGGCGCGGTGCTAAGTATCGGTAGCGACGGCGTCGCCCACGTAGTAAGCCTAAAAGCCGGCAAAATTAAGACCCTCACCCCTGCCGGTGAGCAGCTAGACGTAAGCGAAACCAAACTGCCCAAACTCGCCAACAACGCCAAATTGCAGGTCAGTGCGGTAGGCAAGCAGGCAGTGGTACTAGATACCAAAAACAACACGCTGGTACTGCCCAACGGGGAGGCCGTCCACCTAAACGGCACCGACCTGCAGCTGCAAGAAGCTGGCCCGGAAGCTAAAGACGTGCTGGTAGGCGCACGCGGCTCACTGCTGCGAGTAAACCTGGATGACAAAAAAGTCACCACCGTTAAAGCCAAAACCGCCCAGGGCTCCCCTTCACGCCCGGTGCTGCATCGAGGCTGCGTCTACGCGGCCTGGAGCGGGCAAGGTAGCTTCCTACGTGACTGCCCCGGCACCAAAAATGACCTGGCCCGTAAAGTTTCCACATTGAACCAGGCCAGCCAGGCAGTATTTCGCACCAACCGCGACGTGATCGTACTCAACGATGTCAAAACCGGTGGGCTGTGGCTACCCGATAAAGACATGGTTGAGGTAAAGGGCTGGGAAGAGGTCAAATCTAAGCTGGAAAACGAGGATCAGGAAGACGACTCCAACCAGCGCGACCAAAACGCCCCCAAAGAACACAAAGACGAAAACCACCCGCCCAAAGCCAATAATGACGAGTACGGCGTGCGCGCAGGTGGCACCGCCTACCTGCCGGTAATCAACAACGACACTGATGAAGACGCTGACGTGCTCACCGCCGCCCCGCTCAGCCAGCCCAGCTGGGGGAATGTGGCCCCGGTGCGTGACGGCGCCGCCCTGCAGGTGCGGGTAGATGCCGGCGCCACCGGTTCTAGCACCTTCACCTATGAGCTCAGTGACGGACGCGCCAGCGCCCAAGCTAATGTGCAGCTGACCGTGCACCCTGACTCGGTAAATGAAGCCCCCAAGCAAACCAACCGCTCTGTGCTAACCCTGGCCACCGGCGCGCAGGGGCAAATTAACGTCTCTAACGACTGGCTAGACCCAGATGGGGACCAGATCTACATCAAGAGCGTGCAGGCGCCGTCGACCATGAACGTCACTTGGCGCGCTGACGGCACTATCACCATTAAAGACACCGGAACTTCCCCTGGGGATGTAAGCCTGAAAGTTATTTTCTCTGATGGGCGCGCTGACGGCGAAGGTAGCCTGAACGTGACCGTTAAGGCTCCGGGTAACCTGGACCCCATCACTAACGGTGACCACCTGGTCACCCCGGTGGGTGTGTCCGCGCAGCTAACCCCCATGGATAACGACTCTGACCCTAACGGCGGCAGCCTGCGTTTAACCCAGGTGGATGAAGCTCCCGCCGGTTTGTCGGTAACTAGTGACCTACCTACCGGGGTGCTTACCTTTACTCCCACTGCAGAAGGTACCTACTACCTGAACTATCAGGTTTCTAACGGCCCCAAGACTGCCTCGGGCTTTATTAGGGTTGACGCCATTAAGAGCGCAGAAAAATCTGTGCCAATTGTGCAAGACGACGTCACCTCACTGCCTGAAGGTGGCTCGGCCTTGGTGGGGGCCTTGGATAACGACACTGACCCCACCGGGGGCGTATTGTCAGTCCAGTCAGTTAAAACCCCTGAAGGTTCCCCGCTGGTGGCCGCAGTTTTGGAACACCGGATCGTGAAAATCACGGCTCCCGGTGGTCTAAGCGAGCCGGCCACCTTGACCTACACCGCCGTCAACCAGTCTGGCGCCACCCAGGGCACTATCCGGGTAGTGCCCACCCCGGCAACTGACATGACTAAACCCCCGGAGCTAAACGACGACAACCTGGTGGTGCGCGTTGGTGACGTGGGTAGTATCTCGGTGCTAAACAATGACCGCTCCCCGGGCGGGCTTAAGCTCACCGTACAGCCTGACCTGCAAAGCTCAGTGTCAGCCAACCTGGGCAAAGCTTTTGTCTCTGACAATGTGGTGCGTTTCCGTGCCGCTAACCAGCCTGGCTCAGGCAAGCTTATTTACACGGTGCGCGACGCCTCCGGGAACGTAGCCAGTGCCAGCGTGAACCTGACGGTGGTGGGCTCTGATCCTGAAAACAACACCGCCCCTCACCCCCAAGATGTGCAGGCACGCGCCGTGGCGGGGGAGAAGGTAACTATTCCTATCCCGCTGCAGGGTATTGACGCTGAAGGCGACTCGGTGAGCTTGACGGGCATCGCCACCTCACCCACCTTGGGTAGCGCCGAAGTTACCGGCAACTACCTAACCTACACCGCCGCTAATGGCGCAGCCGGCACGGATGTGTTTAGCTACACCGTTACCGACCGCCTAGGTCGCAGCGCTAACGGCCAAGTCAAGGTGGGTGTAAGCGCCATAGCCGGCACCAACCAGCAGCCGGTAGCTATCTCTGACTCAGTGCGGGTACGCCCCGGCGTGAAAGTCTCAGTACCGGTACTGTCTAACGACCTTGACCCAGATGGGGACCCGCTGTCGCTAGTGGCTGATAATGTGCGCAGCAGCGACGACTCAATTGAGGTCAGCGCTGAGCGTTCACGAGTAGTGTTCAAGGCCCCCGAAAAGCCTGGCACCTATTCACTGCAATATGGGGTCAGCGACGGCCACTCTGAGCCGGTAATTGGCTTGGTCACCGTGGTGGTTTCGCCCGACGCCGCTCTGGTTGCGCCCATTGCGCGCGACGACGAGGTTAGCGTTGAGCAGGTACGCGCCGCTCAGGGCGCCGTGAAGGTGTCTGTGCTTGATAACGATGAAGACCCCGACGGCGATATTGAATCTGACCGTGTCACCAGCTCTGACCCGGGCGTGAAAGTTTCGGGTAAAGACCTGCTAATTGAGCCGGCCACGCAGGGGCGCTACGTGCTCTACACGGTTAATGACAATGACTCCCTGTCTGCTTCAGCTGTGGTGTGGGTGCCTGGTAACCAGGTAACTAACCCTGAGCTGAATGTGTCTAAGACTCCTATCCATGTTAAGGCCGGCACTAAAACTCCTATCGCGCTAAAGAATTATGTGCGCGTGCGTAGTGGCCGCAGCGTAAGTGTGCCGAAAGATGGGCAGGCTAGTGCCTCCGCCGGTTGGGATGGCTCAACACTAGTTAAAGACTCTGCCACCTTGGAGTTTGGGGCTAAGACTGACTATTCCGGGCCCTCTTCAATCACGGTTACGGTAACTGACGGCAGTGACGATAAGGCTCTGTCCGCTACGCTTACGATCCCGCTGATTGTGGATCCGGGCGCCGCTAACCGTCCCCCGCAGGTGCGCCCCACCGCCATTGAGGTGGCTGTGGGTGGCCAAAGCGTCAGTGCGGATATGAGCAGCTGGGTTAGCGACCCCGACGGTGATGATCCTGCCTCCATGACCTACACGGTTTCGGGGGCCGCCAATGGCATCCAAGTTAGCGTTGATGGCCACACCCTCAAGGTGCAGGCTGGCACCGGGGCTAAGCGTGGCAACAGCGCTAACTTGGCGCTGACTGTGCGCGACGCTAAGGGGGCCAGCACTAAATCGGTAATTCCGGTTAGTGTCACCGGCGCTAAAGAGCCACTGGTGCAGCTAAGCCAGGCCCAGGTCAGTGTAGATGCAGGTAAATCCACCACGGTTGACGTGGCCAACTATGCCACCAACCCCTTTACTGACACCCCGATTCACCTGGTGGGCTCACCTAGCTCCAGCGACGGTATTACCGTGCGCGCCTCGGGCACGTCCCTGACCATTAGCGCCCGAGATGGACTGCACGGTACCTACAACATCTCCTACCGGGTGGGCGATAAAACTAACGACGCCGACCGTGAAGTTTCGGGCACCATTGCGGTGAGCGTGCGCGGTTTGCCTGACGCCCCCAGTGGGGTTAGCGCCACCACTAATGGGGCCGGCTCGGTGACGGTTTCCTTCACCGCCGGGGCTTCTAACGGCGCCGACATCACTAACTTCACTGTCCACGACACAGTGCAGGGTGACCTGCTTGACTGTGGCGTGGTCACCAGCTGCATTATGACCGGCCGCACCCCGGGAGTTACCCACTCCTTCTATGTGGTGGCCCATAACGCGGTGGGGCAGTCCCCGCGTTCTAATACCGCTAGTGTGCAGGTCAGTGTGGTGCCGACGGCGCCTGGGGCCCCTGTTGGTAAGGCTGGTGACGGTAGCGCTAGTTTCACGTGGAACAGGTCTAACTCGCCCGGTTCACGTATCACCGGTTACGTAATTACGCTCTCCCCAGGTGGGCTCAGCCAGAACGTAACCGAACCTGAGGCTACCTTTACGGGCCTGACCAACGGCACGGCCTATACGGCCACCGTGCGCGCGGTTAATGCCCAAGGCGCCAGTCAGGAATCAGCTGCCAGCCAGCCGGTGACTCCCTATGGCAAGCCTGGCCCGCCCACTAATTTAACGGCAGTCAAGCAGGGCCAGGGCTCAGGTGGTACCACCAGGGTGCTGGTGTCGTGGAATCCGCCATCTGACACTGGTGGGCTGCCGATTGCCCACTACCTCCTAGCCTACTCCGATAGCGGTACGCCCTCTAGTGCCATAGTAATTTATGGGTTAAATAAGCCCTATGAAATTGATACAAGCGTAGACAGGACCGTGAGGTTCTCAGTTAGGGCAGTAACTCGCGGCGGCACCTCTGAGGAAGTCTCATACACCATGACGCTGGAGGGGAAAGTATCTGCTCCTTCAGTGTCTGCAGCACCCAAGGCTACTGGCGCCGATAACGCGGTAAACTTCACGGCTACCAGCGGTGATAAAAATGCTCAGCTGGAATGGTCAACGGATCAGAACACCTGGCAGTCGGTAGCCAATAAAACAGGTAACGGCTTAACTAACGGTAAAGAATCCACTATTTATGTGCGTGCCTGTAACTCTTCAGGCAAGTGCTCTGAAGGGGTAGTGGCCGGTAAGGTGACGCCTTTTGGCGCCCCAATCTCGCCCACTTTGGCCTGCACTCGCCCTGAGGCCACTAAGGTCAGCTGCCAAGTTGGCCCCGCTAACGGCAATGGACGCACCGCCACCAGTTCGGCTTATATCAGCGCCGATTCTGGCAGCTACACCAATAAGCAGGAGCCACCTGCAAGCGGCGGCACTGTGGAATTCCAAAATGGGGTTGAGGCAGGTAAAGAAGTAAAAATCTGCACCAGCTCCAAGCAGGTAACCAGCGAGGCCGGCACCCGCGAATCTGAACCGCGCTGCCAAAGCCTAGCGGCGCCGTCGGCGGCAGAACCCAAGCCAGCCAACAACTACCAGGGCTTTGTAGATCGCTCCCAGGTAGTAAACGGCAGCTGCGGCAGCACCAGCCCCAACTGCTACCGCTATGGCGTCAAGCTGTGGGACTGGAAGGATGGCTCCACCACTAAGTGCACCATTACCTGGGCAGGCAAAACCTACACGATGGCCCCCAGTGCTGGTAAAGAAGAAAAGCACTACACCACATTTGATGGTGGAGTGTCTCTATATGTCGCCACCAGCATTACCCCGGCGGAAGAAAAAGAAGATAACGCCGCCTTGCAATGCGAGTCAGGCACACACCAATAAACCAGCTTTGCAGCCATAAAGCTGCGTCGTCGTTATAAGCGTCAGCGAAAAGTTTTGAAAGGAATAACCCATGTCGCTCACCCAGGCTAACGCCGCCCAGTTTGCTGATCTATTTAACAAAATGGTGCTTAACGTAGGGCAGGCCTTGCTGGGCAAAGAGCAGGTAATTCGCCTGGCTGTCACCACCATGCTGGCTGAGGGGCACCTGCTGCTCGAAGACGCCCCGGGCACTGGTAAAACCGCCCTGGCCCGCGCCCTGGCGGCCACTATCCAAGGCACCCACTCGCGTATCCAGTTCACCCCTGACCTGCTACCCAGCGACATCACCGGGGTGACCATCTACGATCAGCGCAGCGGCCAGTGGGAATTCCACAAGGGCCCGGTATTTGCCTCTATCGTGCTGGCTGATGAGATCAACCGTGCCAGCCCCAAAACCCAGTCGGCGCTGTTGGAGGTCATGGAAGAGTCGCAAATTACCGTGGATGGCAAAACCCACTCCACTGGGCGCCCCTTCATGGTTATCGCCACCCAAAACCCCATTGAGCAGGCCGGCACCTACCCTCTGCCCGAAGCCCAGCTGGACCGTTTCTTGATGAAAACCTCCGTGGGCTACCCCGAGCGTGGGGCTATGGCCCAGGTACTGGCTGACTCAGCTAACCCCGACCGCTCCGCTAAATTGTCGGCTGTGGTTTCCTCCGCTGTGGTCACCCAGCTGGCGGATGTAGCCGGAACTAACTATGTTGACGGCGCCGTACTGGACTACATTGCGGCCCTAGCTGAAGCCACCCGCCTACATCAGCAGGTGCGCGTGGGGGTCTCCACCCGTGGTGCTATCGCTATGACCCGCGTGGTGCGCGTATGGGCTGCCGCTCAGGGGCGCAACTACGTAATTCCCGACGACGTCAGGGAGCTGGCCTCAGTGGTGTGGGCTCACCGCCTGGTGTTGGATGTGGACGCCCAGTTCTCCGGCGCCAGCGCCGAAGGTGTCATTGAGCAGATTCTGGCTTCTGTCCCCGCGCCCACCGCACACAGCTAAACCATGGCCGCTAAAACTAGCTCTACGTCCCCACGCGGCGGCGTCGACTTAAACCCTGGCGCAAAGGGCCAAAAACCCACTGGCTGGTATCGCCTGCGCACCCGCGCCACCCAGGTGCTCACTCCCCTGTGGTGGGGCGTGGCCGCAGTGGCGCTAAGCGCGCTAGGCCTAGCCTTGCTAACGCATTGGGTGGAGCTGGCGGTGATTGGCCTAGTGCTCGGTGTACTGGCCCTACTATCCCCGCTAAGCGCCCTGGGATTGGGTAAACACAACATCAACCTGTATGTGCAAAACGAGCGGGTGGTGGTGGGCGATAACGCCTACGGTGAGCTACAAGCCACCAACGCCGGCACCCGGCGTACCCGCAAAGCCGTGATGGAACTACCGGTAGGTAAATCCACCGCCGACGTACTGGTGCCCTCCCTGCGCGCCGGCCAAATGATTAGCCAGCCTCTAGCTATCCCCACCGCCCGACGCGGCCTGGTGCCAATCGGCCCAGTGCGCAGCGTTAACGGCGACGGGCTGGGCCTAGTGCGCCGCGAGCGCCGCTGGAGTCAGCGCATTGAGCTGTATGTGCATCCGCGTACGGTGGCTTTGGAAAGTGAAGCCATTGGTTTCATTAAGGATATTGAGGGCGCTACGATCCGGGATTTGTCTAGCTCGGATGTGTCTTTTCATACTTTGCGTGAGTATGTGCCCGGTGATGATCGGCGCAATATTCACTGGAAGTCTACGGCTCACACCGGCAAGTTGATGGTGCGTCAGTTTGAGGAGACGCGTCGGGCTCACCTGTTGGTGGTGTTGGATACGCGGGCGGCATCTTGGGCTAGTGAGGCTGAGTTTGAGGTGGCTGTCTCGGCGGCGGCGTCGTTGATTGTGGCCACGATTAAGGCTAGCCGTGAGGTTACTTTGGTGACTCAGGCTGGGGTGCCGGCGTTGCCTAACCCTAAGCGGGCTTTGGATGCGTTGAGCCTGGTGGAGATGGATGGGCGTGCCGCTGACTTGCTGGAGTTGACTAAGGAGGCGGTGGCGGCTTGTCCTGGTGCCTCGGTGGCGGTGTTGATTACTGGTTCAGGGGCTGATTTGGAGCTAATTGAGCGTGCTTGGGTGCGTTTGCCGGTGTCGGCGCGTTCTTATGTGTTGCGGGTGAGCCCGGGGCGGGCGGGGCGTAACCGTTTGGGGGCAATGGATTTGCTGCACTTGGGGGCGCTTAGTGAGCTTCCGGCATTATTGCGAAAGGCGGCGCTATGAGTGTTGATGGGTTTGAGGTGGTTGGTTCTAAGCGCCGGGCTTTTAACTGGCTGGGGCTGGTTGCTTTTACGCTGCTGATGTTGGCTGCCAGTGTTAGCCATGGGGCGGTGTTTGGGGACTGGTCTGGCTATATTGCGGCCATGGGCGGCACTTTGCTGGCTGTGGTGGTTACTGGCGTCGCTTATGCGTTGGGGTTGCGGCGGCTGGAAACTATTTTGGCCCTGGTGATTGCCTACCTGTTGGGTGGGGCTTTGGCTTTACCGAATTTGGCTAGCGCTAAGGTGTTTCCGTCTTTGCAGATGGTGCAAACCCTGGTGTTGGGGGCGGTGACTAGTTGGCGTGACTTGCTGACTTTGGCTCCGCCGGCTAACGCCTATGCGGGTATTACGGTGGTGCCGTATTTGAGTGCCATGGTGTGTGCTGGCCTGGGTGCTTCGATTGTGTTGCGCCATCAGCGCGGCCAGTTGTGGGCGCTGCTTCCGGCTGGGCTGATGTTTGCCCTGGGGGCGCTGTTTGGTGGTTTTGAGGCTCCCTATGGGCGCGATAGTGCGCTGGTGGGGGTGCTAGTGGCGCTGTTGTGGGCGGCTTGGGCGGTTAATAAGCGGCACGGCCGGGGTCAGCGCGGACTGATCGCTTTGGGGGCGGGGCGTTTGCGTCGTCGAGCCCGCCTGGGTACGCTGCTGATGCTGGCTTGTGCCATGGCTGCGGGGGCGGTGCTGGGCCCGCAGGTGACGGGGGCTAATAACCGTGAGGTTTTGCGTAGCTATGTGACGCCGCCGCTGAATATTGCCGAGTATCAGGCTCCGCTTACGCGCTTGCACTACTGGGTGGATACTCAAAAAGACACCACTTTGTTTAAGGTTTCAGGGCTGCAAAATGGTGAGCGTATCCGTGTCGCCACCATGGACGCCTATGACGGAAACGTTATGCGAGTTGGGACGTCAGACAACGGTGAGGGTTTTAAGCGGGTTGGGGCCCAGGTTGATACGCGCGTATTACCTAAAGGCGCTAAAACCCATAACCTGACTTTCACTATGATTGATTACCAGGGTAACTGGCTGCCAGGTGGAGGACAGGTGCGTAGCTTCACCCCGCTTAAAGGCCAGGGACTAACCCAGGATCTGTTCTATTCATCCAATCTGGGTGCCCTGCTTAGCACCCGCACCCTGGTTAAAGGTGATAGCTACAGCGTAAATGTGGTTACTGTACCTACATATTCGGATGCTCAGCTAGCTAAGCGTAGCTTTGGGAAGGTAAAAAATGGCACAGATACTAATGTGCCAGCTGTGGTGGCTACGCGGCTGCGTGAGTTTGTGGGTAACGCTAACAGCCCGCTGGGGCGTGTTCGCGCAATGGCCACTAAATACCATGATGAGGGCTACTACTCTGACGGCTCAGACTCTATGGCGCGCCCCGGTCACCGCACCGCCCGCATCGATGAGCTGCTAGAACCCAACTACTACATGGTGGGTGATGACGAGCAGTACGCCGTGGCTATGGCACTTATGGCCCGCCAGGCTGGTTATCCAGCCCGCGTGGTACTGGGTTTCTACCCTGAGCACTACTCCAAGGGCACGCTAGAGGTTAAGGGCACTATGGCGCACGCCTGGGTGGAGGTTAACTTCGACGGCGACTGGGTGGCTTTTGACCCCACCCCGCCGCGTGACAAGAAACTGGTTAACCCCAAGCCGCAGCCCAAGCCCAAGCCGCGTCCGCAGGTGTTGCAGGCACCGCCGCCTCCGCAGGAGCAAGCTGACCTGACCCCGGATGTGTCTGACGACCGTGACACTAAGAAAAAGCATGGCTTTGACTGGGCCCACTACCTGCTGCTGGTGGGGCAGGGGCTGGGTGTGGCCGCTTTGGTTAGCTCCCCGTTTGCGCTGATTTTGGCGCTTAAAGCGGTGCGTGGGCGCCGGCGTCGTAACCGTGACGAGCTTGGCAGTGCCCTGGGTGCCTGGGCGGAGCTGGAAGACTGGATGCGCGACTATGGCATCAAGCTGCCCGCTAACGCCACCCGCACCCAGATGGCACGCTACCTGGATATTGCGCTGGCTGATTATGACGCAGCCGCCGCCCAAGTGGCGCAGGCTAAACGCGCCAAACAGCAGGCTAAACGTAACGCCCAGGCACTGGGTGGGCAGGTTGATTTGGCGCCTAAACTGCGTGGCGCCGAGGCCATTGCGGCCGCTAACGCCGCTGGTGGCGACGGCGTCGCTAACGACGGCGCCCACGGCTTGACAGGTGGCGCTCAGTTTGCAGGCGGTCAAGCCCCTGGCGGCGCAGGTAGCGGTGCTCTGGCGGCGCCCCTGTACGTGCCCGTAAAGGGACGCCAGAAGCGCCGTCGTCACCCCATTAAGGCCCTTAAAGCCAAGTGGGCCCGCGCTCGCGAACGCTCCCAGCGCCTAGCGCAGGCACGAACCGACGCGCTAGAGCCGGTCTTTGGCTCTAACTTCCCGCCAGGCTCGGTGCGTAACTTTGCGTTGTCAGTCAACGCGGTAGCTTTCGGCCAGTCGGAGCAGGTGAGCCTAACTACCGTTGATGGCGCCCAAAACCCCGCCAAACTGCCAGATCCCCAGGGAGTTGGGCACGAAAGTGGCTACGAAGCACCCCAAGTGGGTCGTAAGCAACGCAAGGGGCGCTTTGCAGATAAACAAAAGTCTAAAAAACGTTCAAATAACGCCAATCTGGAGCTAACTGAGCAGCAGCTTTCAGCTGATTCCCAGGAACCCTTATGGCTAGAGATGCAAAATCTTAAACAGCACCTTGGTGCCAGTAGGCGACGCACGCGTCGATGGCTAGCTGCGGTATCTCCAGTTTCATTAGGGATGCGTGTGCCGCAGTGGCTGCAGACCATGCGCGCTAACTTCAGGAGAAAGAAATGAGCCTAAATAGTCGCCCGGCCCCGGTCCCCGCGCATTTGCAGGGGACTCGGCTTGCTGCGCTTTGGCCCAGGGTATTTGCGCGTCTAATTGACTCGCTTATCTTTTCTCTAGTCATTGGCGGCGGCAGCGGGGCCGTAATGTTTTTTGGTGCTGGCAACCAATCTAACCGCACCCCTTTTTGGATTAGCCTAGGTGTATCAATCGCGGTAACTGTGCTGCTATGTATTGGTTACCTGGTGGCTTTGATGCGTAGTGGGCAAACCCCGGGTTTGCGGATGCTGGGGCTAGCTTGGGCTGGTTTTAAAAACAGTGGCCCGCCGCGTGGGGCAGCTTTCAACAAGCTAGCCTTGCAGCTAGGGGTGTCCCTAGTTACTGCCGGGATTGGCAACCTAGTTATTTACGCCCTTAGCCGCGACCACCTAAACCGGTTTTGGTTTGACCGCGCTAGCGGCGTGATTGTGCTTAATGTGCGCCAAGGCGTAAACCCGGTACGGCTGCAAAGCAACCCACTGACTCTTCCCAACCAGCCTTTCGCTCCCCAAACCGGGCCTGGGGTGGGGGATATGGATGAGTTCGGGCTACACCCGCAGCTGCCTGGAGTGCAGGCGGCGGCGCACCTGGCCCAAAATTCTTTCGCCGCGCAGGCCCCCGGGCCAAATGGTGCTTTCAACCCCGGCGCTGGCATTCCTGGCGCTGGAGTTCCTGGCGGTGCAGGGCCTGCCAACGGCGCCCCTGGTGTGGCTGGCGGCGTCGTAGCTAATGGCACACTCAGCTCCGCCTCGGCCCCCAGCAGCGCCAGTGCCAACTTTGCCGGCACCAATCAAAGCGGCGGCTTTGGCGCCAACCCAGCTAACCAGCCCCAGCTAACTAGCCCCGGCCCTGAAGGCGGCCAACGTGACAGCGACGGGGTAATCACCTCCCTGGACTGGAACCTGCAAGCTCCCGCCCAAACCGCTCCCGGTACCAGCGCGCCCAGCTCCACCCAGACGCTAGGCAACAGCTACGACGAAACCATTGTTCCCAGCGCCAACACTGAAGTTGGTATGGAGCCGGTGCTCTCTAGCAACTTCCAGGCTCCCGCCCAAACCGCTCCCGCTGCCAGCGCCCCCAGCTCTGGCCAGCTGCAAGTGCCAAATAAGCCTTTTAGCGGCCCCATCCCGGTGGTAGTTCCCGACGAATTAATGGGGGAGGCAACCGCCGCCCAAGAAACCGGCCAGGTGGATATAAGCGGCACGGATTGGGATGAACACGTCACTATCGCTAAAACCAGCGTAGGTAAGTGCTTGCGCCTAGACACCGGCGACGTCATTAACGTGACCAGTGCCGTGGTGTTGGGGCGCAACCCGGTTCCCGCAGGTATGTGGGCGCAAGCTGACGTGGTGCCTGTGGCTGACCCCAACTTTTCTATCTCCAAAACTCACTTGGCGGTGCGCGTCGATGGACAGTACATGTTTGTCACCGATCTAGGCTCAACCAACGGCACCAGTGTGGTTGCCCCTGACGGAAGTCGCACACATGTGCTTGCTGGGGCTATGGTTCCAGTTGCTAAGGGATATTCAATTGTTTTCGGCGACCGCCGCCTGGAGGTTGAGTGATGCGCACACGCATCGCGGTCAAATACGCCGCAGGGACTGATGTGGGATTAGTGCGTCAACACAACGAAGACGCCTACCTAGCTTCCGGCCCAGTATTTTTAGTGGCTGACGGTATGGGGGGACACAAGGCAGGCGACGTCGCCGCCGCCACCGCCCTGGCAGCCTTCTCCGAGCTAACCCAGGACCATCTGGTTGAGCCCTCCCAGCTGCAAAAAGCAGTTAAACGCGCGGCCCGTGCAGTCAATGGCCTGCCGGGAGTGCCCGCGCCTGGCTCTACCCTGACCGGCTTGGTGCTTAGTGAAAATGGGGCTATGCCGTGCGTGCGCGTACTCAATATTGGCGATTCGCGCACCTACTACCAAAGCAAGCACGGCTTTGAACAAATCACTAAAGACCACTCACAGGTGCAAGAGCAGATTGATGCCGGGCTCATCTCTGCCGAACAAGCCCAGCACCTGCCTGGTCGTAATGTAATTACGCGCGCGTTAGGGGCCGGTTGCGGCCCGCGTGTACGCGCCGACTATTTTGTCTTGCCTGCACGTGTGGGAGACCGCTACATCATCTGTTCAGATGGGCTTTCTTCCATGGTTACCGACACTCTCATTGAGGCTACCGCAGCTGTGGTTAGTGAGCCTGAGGGTGTGGTTGATGCGTTGGTGAAAGCCGCGAGGAACGCAGGCGGTCGGGATAATATCTCGGTGATCGTGGTGGATATTGCGGCCGCATATCCGCCTTGGGAGGATGACGATCTGACCCACCAGAACCTGCCTGGCACGCAGGGTTGGGACTATGATCCGGATGCTCCCACCCTGGATAGGTCGCTGCCGTGGCGTGGCGGCAATGAGGTTGCTAGTGAGCAATGGTCATGGATGTTCAAGGACAATGAATGAATACTCAAGTTAATTGGTACGCAGGTACCACTCTCAGTGCGGTCAGCGAGAGCGGATTCGTTGCCCTAGAGGGGCCCAACGATCTGTTGCTCGACCTGTGGCGCGAGCTTGAAGATGGTGCTAATTTGCAGCGTCTGCTGCAGGTGTTGGCGGGTTACTACAACAACAACGTCTTCCACCTGCCTGACTTTGTGGCTGGTGTCTTCTCTGACGGCGCTGTCCACCTGGCCCTGCGTGGTTCTATCACCGCTGAGGTCACTCAGGTTAATGGCTTCGTGCGCACTGTTTCGGCGCTTAACCCCATTGCTTGGGAGGAAGTACGTCTTGACGACGTCGCCGCCCTGGTAATTCAGGCTCACGGAGCTGGTACTGAGGCTCTACCTTTACGTAGCGGGGTTACCCGCGCCTCCATGCTGCACTGGCAGCTACGTGAGGTTAACCGCCTGGTGGGAGCCGTCAAAAGTCAAGCCTACAGCGGTTACAGTTCAAACTCGGCAGCCAGCGGAGTCAGCGCAGCCAGCGCGCCGGCGACGCGGTCGGCACAGTCTGTAGCTTCGGCTTACTCCGGCTACAGCGCCGGCAGTGCCGCCTCGGTTTACAGCCCCGCCTCGGTGGTGCCCAGCGCCGCTGAAGCTTCAGCGGCCCGTAGCCTGCTAGAGGACACTCCTATCAGCGAGGTCAGCTCCCAGCCGGTAGCCGGCCTGCTGCCTAGCGTGCCCTCCCCGGAGGCTGACGCCGCTGAGACTAGCGCCGCCGCTGCGGTTAGTGCGCTTAGCGAGCCTAGCCCGCAGTTGCCGTCTGCTCCCAGTCCGGCTGCGCCCAGTGTGGAACTACTGTCCGCACCCAGCCCGCAGCTACCGGCCGTGCCCGCACCCAACCCGGTGGCAGCTAGTGCCTCACTGGCAGCTGAGCTGGTGCCTGGCCAAAACCTGGATCTATCGATCGCCACCGCTAGCCCGGCTGCACCCAGCCCAGCTAGCTTTAGTTCCGCTGCCCCCAGCCCGGTAGCCCAAACCCCGGCCACTGAGCATTTTGAGGCAGTCAGCTCGGCGCCGTCGTCGGCTCCTAGCGGTGCGCACGCCGCCCCGGTAGCTGCTGACCTGCCTAGCCAGGCCAGCTCTGCTACTTCAGCCGCTTCAGCTGAGGCCAATGCCCCCACTAGCTTGCTGGATGTGCCCGCTGTCGCCGTCCCGGTGCCGGCCCCGGCTGCCCCCAGTGCGGAAATCAGCGAGGCTGCTCCTAGCCCAGAGCCTGTTAGCGCTCCGGCTCAACCCAAGGTTTCCAGGGCTGCTGCAGCTTTGGCCGCTATGCTGGGCGGCTCAAACGCCGCCAAGAACCAGGCTCCGGCCCCGGCGGCTTACAGCGCCCCGGTAGCTCCAGCGGCCAACTACCGTATGGATGACGCCCCGGCTACGGTCCCCACTGAGATTGTGCCCGCCGCCCCGGCTGTGCCTGGCGTTAACTTCCAGGAGCCGGCGGCTTACAGCGCCCCGGCTGTGCCTAGCGCCCCGCTAGCAGCTCCTAGTGCTCCGGTGGTGGCGCCCAGTGCCCCTCTGGCTGCTCCTAGCGCCCCGGCGAACTCTGGTGAACTGGTTATTGCTGACGATCGCGCTGCCCGCGCTACGGCTGCCCCGGCGGCCCCCAGCGCACCTCAGAGCCAGCACAACCCCGAAGACCAGTACTTTGGCCACCTCTACGGCCAAACCATTGGGGTGGATGTAGAAAACGCCGCCGTGCGTGAACTGCGCGATGATGAGGCCTCAGGCCTGGAGTTCAACTTTGAACAAGGCGAAGGCTTGGACTTCTCACGCCGAAAGGGGGAGAAAAAAGCGGAACCCACCGGACCTATCCAGGGTATCAACGAGGGCAACCCCTTTAGCTCCTCCCCTTTTGGTGGTGACCCCGCCACTGCGGGGTCGGATCCGGTTCCCAATCCCCGAACCCAATCCGCTGAGCTCCCGCTAGAGGCACAAGCCACCCAGATCAACCCCGTAGGTAATGCGGTGCCATTACCCGGTGTGCAGGCCCCCACCGGCGCACTGGACGTGGCCCCCGGTACCCCCTGGACGCACGATGGTTACACCATCGCTGTCCCCACCGGCGGTGTGCAGGCACCGCCGCCGCCCGTAGCTGACAGTGCCAACGCCGATAGCGATGGCCCTGAAGTACTGGCAATTAACTGCGTCAACGGTCACCCTAACCCGGTGCACGCCAGCTCCTGCCGCATTTGCGGCGGGGCACTAAACGGCAAGATTGTCCACGTAAAGCGCCCCAGCCTGGGCACTTTGGTGGCCTCCACCGGCGGGTCGGTAACCTTAGACGCCGACGTCATTGTGGGCCGCCTGCCCAAGGCTGCACCCGGCACTGGCGTGCACCTGATGGCGGTGGCTAGCCCCACCAAGTCCATTTCCAAGTCCCACTGCCGCATCAACATTGATGATTGGGAGCTGAACTTGGAGGATCTGAACTCCACTAACGGCACCTACCTGCTGCGTGAAGGCCAGTTGCCGCGTCGCCTGGGCGGCGGCCAGCGTGAACTGCTGCGTTACGGCGACCGGATTGACCTGGGTGACGGTGTAGTTCTGTCTGTGGAGCCCTGATGGCTGCTCGGCTGCGTGAACCTGTAGGCCCGCACCTGGAGGGGGCGGAGTTTATCCGCTTCCTCGGTGCGGGTGGTTTCGCGGACGTTTTTCTTTACCGCCAAGACATGCCTCGGCGTGAAGTTGCGGTTAAAGTAATCCGTTCGGGGGCCAGCGCAGCCCAAAAACTAAAATTCCAGGCCGAATCTGACCTGATGGCCAAATTCGGGGCGCACCCGGCGGTGCTTTCACTGTACGCCGCCGGGCGTCTGCGCGATGGGCGTGCTTACCTCACCATGGAGTATTGCCCCCCGCCTCACCTGGGCAAACGATTTTCTACTACTTCACCAATGCGGGTGGAGCAGGCTTTGGAGATCACCATTAAGATTGCTGGCGCTGTGGAAACTATCCACCGTGCCGGCTATCTGCACCGCGACATTAAACCGGCCAATATTTTGCTTACCGCCTTTGGCCACCCGGTTTTGACTGACTTTGGTATTGCTATCAGTCAAGACACTCCCGCCGATCAGGTTGATTCGGCGTTTTCTCCCTACTGGGCGCCGCCTGAGCAGCAGCTTAACCGGCCTTTGACGCCCGCTTCTGACGTCTATTCACTAGCTGCCACCACCTACACCATGCTGGCGGGCAGGCCTCCGCATGTGGATATGACCCCGGGTGCACACAATGACCCGGCTTCTATTCTTAAACGCCTGCACCACGGCTCTATCGCCCCCATTGGTCGCAATGACGTGCCCGCCGCGCTAGAGCGGGTGCTGTTTACCGCCATGTCTAAGCGTCCCTCGGATCGTTTTGCTTCGGCGATGGCGTTCGCGCGGGCTTTGCGTCAAATCCAGTCTTCTTTGGGCTTGCCGCTGACCAATATTGATGTGTGGGAGGATCAGCCCGTAATTGCTGCTGATGGCAGCGACGACGACGCCACCCGGCTGCGTCCGGTAGTGTCCATTTCTCCTGAAAACACTGGCCGCACCGCCGACACCAACGCCCGTATCAACACTGCCGGCGCCAATAGCTGGGGCGATTCGCTCGGCTCAGGCAGCCACTCGGGCACTTTCTACCCCAACGCCCACCTGTCTCCAGCCGACGCACGCACTTTTACCGGTAACACTTCTGGTTTTAACCGCAACACAACCCTGGGCTCTGCGACCAGTCCCGGCGCCAATACCGGTTCTGGTTATGGCACGGGCTATCCGGCCTTGTCAGGCGTGAGTGGTCCAGGAACTGTCCCAGGCGGCCCCTTCAACCCCCAAACCGGCGCCCCAGCTGCGGCGGGAGCGGGCGACGTCGGCCCCCAAAGCGGCGGCGTCGGCCCGGGCGGCCTGGCGGGCAGCGCAAACCAGCCACCTCAGGGCTCACCAGAGGCGCCTGGCTCCACCCTGGCCGCTAGCGCAGCGCAAGACGGCTCCAGCGTATCCTTAAAAACCCTGCTGATCAGCGCCTTAGTAGTGGTATTAATAGGCGTAATAGCTTTTGCGGCCTACCGAGGCCTACAGCGCGGCGGGCTTAACCCCAAACCGGCACTAACCACCGCAGGCACTGCTGCGCCCATGGATCCGGATGTGAATGGCTACCTTGAGCCTGTCACCAACCTGAAGCTGAGCTACGCTAACGGGCAGGTGGAGGCCACTTGGGACTATAAAGCCACAAACGCCACGTTCCTCTACAGCGTCACTAACTCTGGGGTTCCACAAAAATCTCAGACCCCGCAAGGCTTGCAGGAAACTAGCGCCCACCGCGCTACGCTAAAGCCAACGCCGCCGCGTACCTGTGTGCAGATAGTCGCGCGTGACAAGGCGGGGCGTGAATCAGAACCAGTCATTGACTGCATCGACACCCCGGCTAGCCAGTAGCTCACTAAGCGCGCCCGGCCCACGCTACCCAATTGCATAAAAGACCTATTAAACGCGTAGACAGGAAGGTAAAACCATGAGCGTAGCGCCCACGCCCGACGACAACGAAACCGGCAAAGATGTCTTGGTAATCGATTTCGCTGGAGAAATTTATCGGGTCGAGCCCACTCAAAGCTTCACGGTGGGTCGTGAAGGCGACCTAGCTTTAAGTGACAACCCCTTCCTGCACCGCAAATTCTTGGTGTTTGAATTCCAAAACGGCCTATGGTGGGTGCATAACCAGGGCTCGCGCCTGGGGGCCACCGTGGCCGACATGGCTGGGGCTTCACGCGCTTGGGTTACCCCCGGGGTGCGCGTGCCCATGGTGTTTGGGCAGATGGCGGTAGTTTTCAGTGCCGGCTCCACCACCTATGAGATCCTGGCGGAAGTGCCCTGCCCCTCCTATGAAAACCGTGAGCCGGCGCAAGCTGAGGCCGCTGAGGCAGATAGCGACACCGGCCAGGCCACTATGGGCATGGTGGTGCTTACCGAAAGCCAAAAGTTACTGATTTTGTCTTTGGCTGAGCCGTGGTTGCGTAGGGCTGGTACCGGCACGGTTTCCCTGCCGCGTAACGTCGACGCCGCCGCGCGCCTAGGTTGGGGTATCACCCGTTTCAACCGCAAGCTAGACAATGTCTGCGACAAGCTTGACCGGGCTGGTGTTAAGGGGATGCGTGGCGGGGCTGGCTCCCATGCCTCCCACCGGCGCGTGCAGCTGGTGGAATATGCCCTGTCCTCACGCCTGGTAACCCCTGAAGACCTTCCCCTATTAGATGGTGCCCACGAATGAAACTACGTCTTAACCTACTGCGCGGCGACGGCTCGCATAACCTGCAAATCACCACGGACGCCACCGCGACGGTAGGGGACGTAGCTGCCGCACTGGCTAGTGCCGGACCAAGTGAAGCCGGCCAGGCCATAGACCCGGCTACGGTCTCTATCAACATTATTGACACCGCCGGGCGTGGGCGCGCTCGCGCCCTAACTAGCGACACCCTGCTGGAAGACTCCGGGCTGCACTCGGGCGCTAAAGTCTCCCTAATGCAAAACCCGGCAGACACCAATGTGGCCGGCGAGCATGTGGCCGTATTGTCGGTGGTTTCAGGGCCTGATAGGGGCCGGGTTTTCCCGCTCTATGAGGGCTCCAACCTGGTGGGGCGCGACGACAATGTAGACGTCAGCCTTAGCGACCCGATGGTTTCCAAGCAGCATATGCGGGTGGTAGTAGGCACCGAAGTAGAAGTACGTGACCTGAACTCCTCTAACGGCGTCGTCGTTAATGGCCAGCGGGTGCAGCGCCTAAAGCTGGGGCCCCTAGACAGCGTCAAAATCGGTAAATCTGAGGTGAAGGTGGCCCTGGTGACCACCACCCTAAGCGCCACCGACGCTGCCGGAAGCGCCGGCATTAACTTCATCCGCACCCCGCGCGTAGTGCCGCGCACCCCAGCGGTAGAAATCAAGCTGCCTGAGGCCCCCACCCAGCAAAACCCCAACCCGCTGCCTTTTATCGCCATGCTGGCACCGGCTTTTATGGGTTTGATGATGTATTCGGTGACCCACAACCCCTACTCGCTCATGTTCGTATGCATGAGCCCCATGATGATGGGTGGCATGTGGGTTGACGGCAAGTGGCGGCGCAAACGCGCCCTTAAAGAGCAGCTAGAAGCCTTTGAGGTTTCAATTAAAGAAACCCAAAAACACATTGAGCAGGTATTTGCTAACGAACGCGAAGTGCGCAAACAGCAATACCCGCCCATTGAAGCCATTGTGCGCCACGCCGAAATGGGGGGCCCGCTGCTGTGGTCGCGCCGCCCTGAGCACCCCGAATTTATGCAGATCCGTATCGGCCTGGGCACAGACCTACCCGTGGCCCGGATGGAAAAAGACAAGGAAGCCAAAAACGGCCTACCCCAGTGCCTATCCACCATTGCGGCCCTGCGCGCCCAATACGCCATGATCGACGACGTGCCGATTGTGGTTAACCTGCGCCAAGACGGGGCTTTTGGTATTAGCGGGCTGCGCGCAGATATTGACCCGGTGGCGCGCGCGGTAATCACCCAGCTGGTGTGTATGCACTCGCCCGCTGAGCTGGTGGTGGCCTGCCTAACCGACCCGGCTGGGCGCTCGCGCTGGGACTGGCTTGAATGGCTACCCCACACCGCTTCGCCCTTCTCGCCGCTAGGGGAGCTGCATTTAGCGGCTGACGCGGCGGTGGGTGCCTCGCTGGTTTCGCACCTGGAAGAAATTATTTTCCAGCGCCTGCAGACCCGCCCACGCCCGCGTGGCCCGCTCAACCCCACAGTTGAAGAAAAAGACGCCCTGCATGTGCCCGACGTGGTGGTGATTGTTGATCAATCCCAGGTGGATCAGGCCCGACTTAACCGTATTGTGGAGAGCGGCCCGGATGTGGGCGTGCACGTGATTTGGGTGGCTGAATCTGCCAGCCAGGTGCCCGCCGCCTGCCGCTCCTACCTGACGGTGTCTGGTGAAGAGTCCACTGTGGGTTTTGTGCGTCGCAGCGTTAACGCCACCAATGTGCGCCCCGAAAACCTGGGGCTAAGCCAAGTGCGGGCGCTAGCTAAGCACATGTCGCCCATGGTGGATGCGGGTGTGCCTGTAGATGACGACTCTGACCTGCCGCGGTCGATTAGTTTCATCTCGCTTACCGGTGCTGAATTGGCCGACGACGCCTCCGCCCAGGTGGCCCGTTGGCAAGCCACTAATTCCATCATTGACCGCACCAAGACTGTGCCCATGGACCGGCCCGTCTCCCTCTCCGCCCTGGTGGGGCAGGGGGCCGACGCCCCCTTGGCGCTGGATCTGCGCGTGCACGGTCCCCACGCCCTGGTGGGTGGTACCACCGGTGCCGGTAAGAGTGAATTCCTCCAATCCTGGGTGCTGGGTATGGCCCAGGCGGTTTCACCTGACCGCCTCACCTTCCTGTTTGTGGACTATAAGGGTGGCTCGGCTTTCGCTGCCTGTACCCACCTGCCACACTGCGTGGGTTTGGTGACCGACCTTTCGCCCGCCATGGTGCGCCGCGCCCTGACCTCGCTGGGCGCTGAAATCCACTACCGTGAGCGCCTGCTTAACGAAAAGGGCAAAAAAGACCTAGCTGAGCTGGAAAAATCCGGTGACCCCGAGTGCCCGCCGTCGCTGATTATTGTGGTTGATGAGTTCGCGGCCCTGGCAGGTGAGGTGCCTGAGTTCGTTGACGGCGTCGTCGACGTCGCCCAACGTGGCCGTTCGCTGGGACTGCACCTAATCATGGCCACCCAGCGCCCCGCCGGCGTCATTAAAGACAACCTGCGCGCTAACACTAACTTGCGTGTGGCGCTGCGTATGGCCGACGAGTCTGACTCCCAAGACGTGCTGGGGGAGAAGATCGCCGCCCACTTCCCGCCGGAAATCCCTGGACGCGGTGCGGCTAAGACCGGGCCGGGGCGTATTACCCCGTTCCAGTCGGCCTACCCGGGGGCGCGTACCAGCGCGCAGGCTACCGGCGCTTCGGTGAGCGTCGATGAGATGACTTTTGGGGTGCTTAACCCCTGGCAGGTGGCGAAGGTGCAAACCAGCGGGCGTAGTATCGATAAGGATATTGACCGCGTGGTGGCCACGGTGGGGCAGGCGGCGCGCATTGCGGGCCTGCCGGTGCCGCGTAAACCATGGCTTGATGAGCTGGCTACCGCCTATGACCTTAACCGTCTGCCGCAGCGGCGCGACACCAAACTGGTGTTGGGTGTGGTGGATGATCCGGTGCATCAAAGCCAGGTGCCCGCTTACTTCCTGCCTGAGAAAGACTCCAATATTTGTTTCTTTGGGGCTGCCGGTAGTGGTAAGTCGACGGCGCTGCGTAGTTTGGCTTTGGCGGCCTCGATTACGCCGCGCTCGGGTGCGGTGGATATTTACGGCATGGACTTTGCCGGGGCCTCTTTGAAGGTGCTGGAGAAGCTGCCCAGTGTGGGCACGATTGTTTCTGGCGATGACTCTGAAGGTGTGGAGCGTTTGCTGCGTAAGCTCAGCTCCATTATTGATGAGCGCACCGACCGGTTTACGGCGGCTAGTGCGGCCACGCTCAGCGACTATCAGCGCATTAGTGGTCACACCAATGATCACCGGATTTTGCTGCTGCTTGATGGTTTAGGGGCGATGCGTAGTGAATATGAGAAGACTGTTTACGGCGCCGCTAACCTGGATATTTTGCAGCGTATTTTGACTGATGGACGCAGTGTGGGCGTGCACGTGGCGGCTACCTGTGACTGGACTACGCCCTATCGCGGCAATGTTTTGTCTGCTTTCTTGATGAAGGTGGTGCTGCGTCAATCCAATATGGATGACTACATCAACTTTGGTGTGGCCAAGGATGTGCTCAGCCCCGCTAGCCCGCCTGGGCGTGCCATGATTATGGGTGACGGGCGTGAAATGCAGTTGGCGATTATGGGTGACTCTTCTAATGAGATGGCCCAGGCCCAGCTCATTGAGGCTTTCGGTAAGTACCTGAGCCGTCAGGGTCGCGTCAAGCCTGAAGCTATCGCTAACCTGCCCACTGAGCTTAGCGAAGCTGACTTGCCTAAGGTTTACCAGGGCTGGCCGGTGCTGGGTATGGCTTCGCAGGATCTGGATCCGGCCACGTTTGTGCCTACTGGGGCCATGATGGTGGCGGGTCCGCCTCAGGCGGCGACGACGTCGGCGCTGCTTTGGTTGGCTGGCTCCCTGAAGCAGTGGGATCCCAAGGTGCGCCGGGTGTTTATTTCTCCGCGCCGCTCGGCTTTGGCCGATGTGGCTGGGCTGTGGGATTTGACCATGGTGGGCGACGAGCAGATCAAGGAGGGCCTGGAGAAAATCAAGGATTATGTTGCCATGCAGGCCCCCGACAACCACCCGCTGCTGGTGTTGGTAGTGGAGCACTACCCCGAAGTTGTGGGCACGCCGGTTGAAAAGGACCTGTTGGCTGCGGTTAAGCAGGCTAAGCGTAGCGGTCACTTGGTGATTGCTGAGGGTGAGACTTCCGGCTGGTCTGGTTACTCGCCGATGCTGGCAGAGATTAAGAATTCGCGTACTGGTTTGCTGATTCAGCCTGATACGGGCGACGGCGAAACCTTGCTGCGCACCCCCACTCCGCGCATCCAGCGTGGGGAAATGGTGCCTGGACGCGGCTACTGGATCAGTGCTGCCAAGGCTGTCAAGGTGCAAATTGTGGCTAGTTAAAGCCCAGATAGTGGCGGTTTTGCAAGCAATTGCTACTTAACCGGGCTGGTAGGGGGATTGGTCCCCATTGTTGGGTGTGGCGATAGGTTGCATTATTTTCTTGTCGAAAGGTTCCGGCTTGAAGCACGGAATTTAGCTACTACATGAAAGGAAATACCATGGCATTCCTAGGTATGGACATTGAGGGCGTACGGGCACTTGCGCAGCAGTTCGGTGAGAAGGCTCAGACCGTCGAGGACGTAATCTCCACCATCTCCGGCCAGGTCCAGTCCGTTGACTGGAAGGGTACCGACGCCGACCAGTTCAAGAGCGAGTGGGAAGGCACCCTGTCCTCCCAGCTGCGCAACGTTGCTGACGCCCTACGTCAGGCTCAGACCACCGCTAACAACAACGCTGACGAGCAGGAGCAGGCTTCTGGTCACTGATCGCAGCAGCCTTGATTGGCTTCTAGCGTGTTAAAAGTGGGGCCGAGGTGCTTTAAGCGCCTCGGCCCTAACTTTCGCTTAAGATTTTTTTAAAAGAGCTTTTCTAACACTACCGTTTGAGGGGTTTCTATGGCGCTTTATGGGGCAGACGTTGAGAGTCTGCGACAGCTGGCACAGACTTTCAACAACAAATCTCAGGTACTGGATAACGACGTCAACTTGGCTTTAAAAGCCTTGGTTTCTGCTACGGATTGGCAAGGTAGCGACGGCGATAAGTTCAAAGATGACTGGGATAGTGTTTTGGCCCCGCAACTGCGCAATGCGGCGCAGGCCTTGGCGCAAGCTGGCTGGGATCTAAACCGTAACGCTGATGAGCAGGAGCAGGCTTCTGGCGGTGGCGGTGGTGGCGTCGTCGGGAGTAGCTATGGCGGCGGTGGCGCTGGTGGCGCCGTCGGGAGTAGCTATGGCGGCGGCGGTATAACCGGTTCGAGCGGTAGCTTCGGCGGCACCGGTGGCAGTGGCAGCGCCGGCGTAACTGGATCAAGTGGCAGTTTTGAGGATGCCGGTATAAGTGGTTCGAGCGGTAGCTTCGCAGATGCCGGTGTAGCCGGTTCGAGTGGCAGTTTTGCAGTCAGCGGGATCGGCGCGAGCGGCAAGTTTGGGCAGCAGGGTGTGCATGTTTTTGGTGATGGCGCTAGCCCCATCAATTACCTGCCTGAACTGCCCCAGCTGAGCAGCCAATATCCCACCGATTTTGTGGAGATTCCTGAGCGCTCGGTAGAAAGCTAAGACCCTGCTTTTAGTGGATCTGAGTTGAGTCACTAATGGGGTTTTGCTCCCATAGGCTCGCTTAAACAGGGTAATTTGGGTGCAGTTGTTAGTGTGTTGCCTCGGTGACGCGCAGTGAAAATTGTGTAGGAAGGCTTGCTCGTGGCTAGTGTTGGTGCTGATGTTGAGCAGTTACGTGCTTTAGCGCAGTTGTTTG
>ERZ773001.145-NODE-145-length-30118-cov-9.80454_pt1 | contig 30118 bp, 26 predicted proteins | sample MGYA00511673_ERZ773001 | MGnify/ENA primary metagenome ERZ773001 (study PRJEB29015, sample SAMEA2738091) | human oral metagenome | biome: human oral; feature: human-associated habitat; material: saliva | place: China | collected 2162 ... | reverse complement strand
ATCAAAGTATGGTATTATCTATATGAAAACATGATGTTTGTTAACTGAAAGGAGCCTATGCTATGCTTTACGGACACGATAAGGTCGACATTTTGATGCAACCTTCACAGATTACATATCTCAAGAACGTTTCAGAGGATCTAGGTATAAACCTCTACCTCAAGAGAGACGATATCACTGCCCTTGGTACTGGTGGAAACAAGCTTCGTAAGCTTGAATATCTAGTAAAGGATGCTTTGAATAAAGGAGCTACCATGCTTCTTACAACTGGGGGTGCACAGACAAACCACGGTAGACTTACTGCCGCAGCAGCAGCTCGCTTTGGACTAAAATCTGCTATAGTAGCTGTAGATGAATACCCAGGCGAAATATCCGCTAACCTAATCCTAGACGGAATCATGAACTGCAATGTCTACCTAGTTCATAACGACGGTACAAGAACAAAGCAAGAGGTCGCTGAGGAAGCTTTTGCAAAGATTACTAAGGAATACGAGGACAAGGGTGAAAAGGTTTATTTCATCTGCACAGGTGGTTCAAGTAATATTGGTATGCTCGGATACTACGACTGCGCACTTGAGCTAGATAAGCAGCTTAAGGAAATGAAGCTAGATGATACTCGCGTTATCACAACCGTTGGAAGCATGGGAACGTACATGGGACTCTTCGCTGGTCAGATGAATGAAGACCTTGGATTTAGACTCACCGGCATTGCGATAGAGCCATTCCCAGACGGAATCGAAAAGACAGCTATCGAGTACTATAACAGCTGTAAGGAAGAGTTCGGAATGAAGTTTGAAGCAAAGGAAAGCGACTTTGACCTAACCTGCGACTATCATAGAGGTGCATATAACAACCCTTGCAAGGAGGTTCGCGATGCAATCTACTACCTAGGAAGCAAGGAAGGTATAATTATGGACCCATGCTATACAGGCAAAACCTTTGCTGGAATCCTTGAGATGGTGCAAAACGGCGAAATTAAAAAAGGTGAAAACGTAGTTATGATTCATACTGGCGGAATCCCAGGAATCTACACCAAGCACCACCGCCTTGAGTTCGAAAAAGAACTAGAAAAATACATACACATAATTTAAAAATAAACCGCCTGCGGAGGAATGCTCGTAAAGAGCTGCTCCGAGGCGGATTTTTAGTACTTATATACGGATTAATTTAATTTGACTTGAATTTCTTCCAGTACTTGTTATACATATCGTCATACTCTGTGCCAAGGTCCGTTAGAGATTCACATTTTGATATGATGCTTTCGTCTGGGAAGATGTATTTCTTGTTCTCAGCATCCTTTGATACCTTCTCTATGACTGCCTTGTTTGGAATTGTGTATGTTAGGTAATCGTAGTTTTTGAGCGCAGTTTCCTTTCTCATCATGAAGTCAATCCACTTCTCAGCATTTTTCTTATGCTCAGCATTTGCAGGTATAGCCCACATGTCCAGAAACTCCTCGCTCCCCTCCTTTGGTATTACGAAATCTAGATTGCTATTTTCCTCTCTAGAGTAAAGAACCTCACCATTCCAGACAACTGCGATATCAGTTGAGCCTCCAATTGCGAGGTCTCTAGCTGCATCGTTTGAATATTTGTAGACTAGCGGGCTTTGGTCCTGAAGGAATTTAGTTGCCTTATTGAGCTCTGCTTCGCTCTTTGTGTTTATCGAATAACCCTTTGCCTTTAGCGCAATTGCAAAATTATCGCGAACACTGTCAGGCATAACAATCTGCTGGTCATACTTCTTTTTGAGCAGGTCGTTCCATGATTCTATCTCACCCTGACGAATCTTCTTGGTGTTATACATGACGCCTAGCACTCCCCAAGTATGAGGAATAGCATACTCGTTGTTCTTGTCAAACTTTGATGCAATCTGCATATATCTTTGGTCGATGTTTTCAAAGTTTGGTAGATTCTTGTAGTCGAGCTTTGCTAGAAGCTTTTTCTTGAGAAGCTTTTGTATCATGTAATCCGAGGCACAAATTACGTCGTACTTGACGGTTCCCTTTGACATAACTGGATACATCTCTTCGTTAGTATCAAAGTTATCTAAAATGACCTTGATGCCAGTCTCCTTTTCAAACTCATCTATCAAATCGGGATCAAAGTAGTCACCGAGGCTATAAACCTTGAGAACCTTGGAGTTATTTTCCTCCTGCTCTCCCTTTTCTCCGCAAGCTGTAAGTCCTAGACATAGCGCGAAAACGAGAAGCATCGAAACTATTCTTTTTCTCATCTGCCCTTGCCCTCCTTTATTCCTGAAAGGATATTTGTGATTACAAGTATAACTAGCACGAGAACAAAGATTACAGTCGAAAGCGCAAATAGCGTCGGCTTAATTCCAACCTTAACCTGGCTATATATCAAAGTTGAAATCGTATTTATTCCCGCGCCTCTTGTGAAATGCGTTATAACAAAATCGTCTACCGACATCGTAAAAGCAAGCAGAAATCCCGAGAAAATTCCCGGCCAAATCTCAGGCATGACAATCTTGTAAAAAGCGTACTGTGGACTTGCTCCAAGGTCTAGCGCAGCCTCGTAGGCACTAGGGCTAAGCTGCTTTATCTTAGGTAAAACCGAAAGTATTACATAAGGTATGCAAAAGGTAATGTGCGATAGAAGCACCGTCGTCCACGAAAGATCTATCTTAAATGCTAGGAAGGTCATCATCAAAGATATTCCGATAACTATATCTGCATTTAAAAGCGGAATGTTATTTAGACCCATCAAAACATTCTGCGACTTCTTTCTCATTTTGTTCATGCCAAGGCAAGCAAAGGTTCCGATAAGCGTTGAAACAACTGCCGCCACAAAGGCAATCGAAAAGGTATTTCTTATCGCCTCAATTATCTGGTCGTTTTCTAGCATGGCTCTATACCATTTGAGCGAAAAGCCCGACCAAACCGCCATAGTCTTAGCTTTGTTAAACGAAAATACAGCTAGCGTCAAAATTGGCAGATACAGGAACATGACGATAAGCGCAAGGTAAATCTTACTTCCTATTTTTCTCATATCAAAGCACCATCCCCATCCTTATCGAGCCTTGACATCAGCTCCATTGTAACCAAGATGAATATCATCATTACTAGCGAAAGTCCTGAGCCGAGATTCCAGTTCGAAGTCGTCGTAAACTCCTGCTCGATGATATTACCTATCAAATATATCTTGCCTCCGCCTAGCATGTTCGAAATAGCAAAGGTTGTCAGCGCAGGTACGAATACCATAGTTATGCCGCTAGCTATTCCTGGAACGGAAAGTGGAAGAATGATATCCTTGAAAATCTTAGCCTTGGTCGCACCAAGATCATAGGCTGCCTCGATAACTGCATTCTCAATCTTAATCATCGAATTATATATAGGCAGTATCATAAAAGGCAGGTAGTCGTAGACCATGCCTAGTACAACTGCTACCGGTGTATTTATAATCTGAAGCTGAGGCATACCGATGCTTTCAAAGAAGTTATTGATGAGCCCTCCTCTTTCTAAGAGCACCTGCCAAGCCATAGTTCTAAGCAGGAAGTTCATCCACATAGGAAGTATGAAAATAAACACCAAAAATCCCTTGCTGCTCAGCTTGCTGTTTCTAAGAATCAAAGCGAGTGGCAGAGAGATTATTAAACATATCAAACTACTGATAAAAGCGAGTAGTAGCGACATCCAAAGCGCCTTAGCATGCTCAGATGCGAGAATGCTAGTCACATTCTCCATCGTAAAAGCTCCGCTCCTATCTGTAAATCCATAGAAAGCGATAACCAGTCCCGGAACAATAGTACCGATGAGTATCCAGCCTATGAATGGAATCGCAAAAGGCTTTTTATACATCTATCTCTATTGCCTCCTCTTCCTTAGTCTGAGGCTTGTGCATGATCTGTATATTGAAAGGAATCACATCGATACTCACATGCTCGCCTACCGCAAAGCTAGTTGTATTCTGAGCAAGCCAAGTAAATCCACCTGCCTCAATCTCCATCTCGTAGTAGACACCTATAAAGATATTGTGTGTAACCACTCCATCTATCTTACCTTTGCCAGTCTCTCTGATGATAATATCCTCAGGTCTTATCATTACATCAACTGGCTTATTCTTTCCGAATCCAGTATCTACACAATCAAAGACAGTCTCACCTATCTTTACATATTTATCCTCTAACATCACAGCGTCGATGATATTGCTATCGCCAATAAAATCAGCAACAAAAGCGTTCTCCGGCTCGTTATATATCTCCTCAGGCGTTCCCATCTGCTGTATGTAGCCACCGTTCATGACAATGACCTTATCGCTCATGGTAAGAGCTTCCTCTTGATCGTGAGTTACATAAAGGAAGGTAATTCCTAGCTCGTTCTTAAGTCTAATAAGCTCGTACTGCATGTCCTGCCTTAGCTTTAGATCAAGAGCTCCAAGAGGTTCATCAAGCAGAAGAACCTTAGGCTCATTAACTATAGCTCTTGCAATGGCAATTCTCTGCTGCTGTCCACCTGATAGAGAATCTATTCTTCTTCTCTCGTATCCGCTTAGGTTTACAAGGTTTAGTGCATACTTTATCTTATCTCTGATATACTGGTCGCTCTTTCCTTTAATCTTTAGACCAAATGCAATATTGTCTCCTACATTCATGTGTGGAAACAGAGCATACTTCTGAAATACAGTATTGATATGTCTCTTATTTGGCGCAAGGTCTGTAATGTCGCTACCCTCAAAAAACACCTTACCCTCGTCAGGCGTCTCAAAACCACCTACTATTCTGAGCGTTGTAGTCTTGCCGCAGCCTGAAGGTCCTAGCAGAGTAATAAACTCATTCTCATTTACACTCAAATTAAAGTTATCCAGCACCGTCGTATCGCCAAATGCTTTACTTATGTTCTTAAGTTCTATTAATGATTGCATTTTTCCTCCTAAAAGCTTGGCGGCGTGCTAACCCATATCAAAATGGCTCCGCTCTTCGACGTGAAATAATGTGTTTTATCTGCTTTATAATAAAAGGCTTCTCCAGCCTTGGCTTCATACTTCTTACTGCCTAAATGGATGCATAGGCTTCCCTTAAGGATGTATCCAAACTCCTCTCCTTCATGAGGGTTGTCTGGATAAGTCCTGCCCTTAGGCTCTATCTTTAGCCTTATAGGCTCCATCTCGTTCTTCTGAGCATTAGGAATGATCCACTCGATGATATTTCCCTCCGCAACATCTTCCTTCTCAAAATAGTCTTCTTCTCCAAAGACTATCTGCTCATCCTCTTCGCTGGCAAAGAATTCAGATACGCTTATTCCCAGGCACTGTAAAATATCCTCAAGCGTCGAAATTGACGGTGAAGTAAGGTCTCGCTCAAGCTGGGAAATGAATCCCTTGGAGAGCTCCGCTCTATCCGCAAGTTCCTCTTGGGTTAGCCCATTTCTTATTCTAAGTTCCTTGATCTTTTCACCGATTTGAATAGACATTAGGCATATCCTTTCTAAACTATTTGTTTAGTATTGCTAAACCAACAAAAATGATTATATCGCATTTTGATTAAAAGTCAAGCAAATAAAATGGATGCTTCTAGAAATTCTAAAAGCATCCGAGCATTTAAGATTAGTTTAGGATTAGCATAAGATTAGTCGGAAAATCTACTACTCTGATTTAGATAATGTATTTTCCTAGCTTGTCCTTAATATACCTTTCGACATCTTCTCTATTGGTATCGAGTGCGACTGCGATTTCGCTGTAAATCAAGTCCTCCGCGCGCTTCATATACCGTTTGTCTATCTGCCCCAAGTGTTTCTTATTCCTACCAGCTACCATAGACTTAATATAAATAGACTTGGTCATGGCAAGTAAATCAGCGCAGCAGTGATTTTCTATGATGCTCTGATAGTGCTGCGATAGCTGCTGAGAGCTCTTGCACTTGTAATCATCAACCTCAATCTCATCAAAATGATTAAGTAGCTCTGAGGCACTCTCTGCTGAAATTACTGCTCTGATAGGAACCTTATCATTGTCAATAGGTGCATAGATGACACCGCTCTGAAAAACTGGCTCTAAGAGGTAGTAGATACGCTCGTCGTCCTTGTCAACAAAACTTGGCCTGCCAATCTCCTTTACGCGACAAACGCCGGTAGAACCGTACATTACCAATTCGTTTTCTTTGAACATTTGTAACTCTCCTCTTACCATATTTAACTTACAATAATAGTATACACCATCTGCGTATAAAATGTAAGGGGAAAAGCAATTGAAAAAGCCCCTTAGAAACTAAAGGGCTTTTCTTGTTGAATCATTGTCAATTGAATATAAGTTTATACACCTTGGTGTAATTTATTCAGATTCTTTTCCGTAAATCTTAACTAGTATAGCTAGTACTGCGATCATCATAGCAAATGCGATTGGAAGTGCGATGAAGATGTTTCTTACAAATCCAGCAATTACATATGCTACGAAGGATACAGCTGCTACAGTCATTGCATAAGGTAGCTGTGTATTTACGTGGTTAATGTGGTTACTCTGAGCACCTGCTGATGCCATAATTGTTGTATCTGAAATTGGTGAGCAGTGGTCTCCGCATACAGCACCTGCCATACAAGCTGACATTGCTATTACCATCATCTCCTTGTCGTTTGAGAATACTGATACAACGATAGGAATTAGGATACCAAATGTTCCCCATGATGTTCCTGTAGCAAAAGCGATTACGCATCCGATTAGGAATACTACAGCTGGTAGGAGGCTTACAAGATCGCCTGCGAGTCCACCTACGAACTTTTCAACAAATTCCTTGCTTCCTAGGCTGTCTGTCATAGCTTTTAGTGTCCATGCAAGTGTTAGGATCATGTTAGCAGGAATCATAGCCTTGAATCCTTCTGGGAAACAATCCATGATTTCCTTGAATGAGATAAGTTTTCTTCCTAGGAACCAAGCAACGCATACTAGGATTGCTAGAAGTGATCCAGTTGATAGACCAACTGATGCGTCTGTGCTTGAGAATGATTCTACGAATCCTGTTCCCTTAAAGAATCCACCAGCATAAAGAATTCCGCCTACGCAGAATGCGATTAGGATAACTACTGGTAGAATCATGTCGATAACCTTACCCTTACCATCGATTGCATCGCTCTGTGCATTCTCATAAGGTCTATCTGGCGTTGTGTATATATCTCCGTTGATCGCATTGTCCTCGTGAATTCTCATTGGACCGTAGTCGAAATGGAAAGTTACGATGCAAAGCATCATGAGAATTGTTAGAAGTGCATAGAAGTTGTAAGGTATGCAACGTACGAATAGTGAGAATCCGTCTTCTCCAGGAACAAAGCCTGCTACCGCAGCTGCCCATGATGAAATAGGAGCGATGATGCAAACAGGAGCTGCTGTTGCGTCAATTAGGTATGCGAGCTTAGCTCTTGAAACGTGGTGCTTGTCTGTGATAGGTCTCATAACAGCACCAACTGTTAGACAGTTGAAATAGTCGTCTACGAAGATAAGACAGCCAAGAAGAATTGTGCTGTACTGAGCACCCTCTCTTGTCTTAATGCGGTTTTCAGCCCATGCTCCAAAAGCAGCTGAAGCGCCTGTCTTGTTCATCATAGCTACTAATGAACCAAGTATAATAAGGAATACTAGGATACCAACGTTGTAGCTATCTGAAAGTCTTGAAATAATTCCGTCTTGAAGTACGTGATGAACTGTCTGTTCGAAGTGTCCACCTGACCAGAGTATTCCACCACATACGATTCCGATGAATAATGAGCTATATGCTTCCTTTGTAATAAGTGCAAGTGCAATAGCAACAAGCGGTGGTAGTAGTGACCAAGCTGATCCAAATAAAGCAGGTACATACTCTGCTTCTTTAGCCATAGCGAGTATTGGCATGCACATAATAATAAGTGCTGCAAATCCTATGATCCAGATGGCCCTTGATTTGAGATTTTTCATTAATAAGTCCTCCCTAAACCATTGAGCAATAAATCCAACATATGTAATTTAGCACTTTTTGATTAAAATGTCAATTAAATGTGATGGTAATATGAACGATTTGTGTTTGGAACAATATAATATTACTCCTTGCATATGAAGGTTCACTATGTTAAACTTAAATAGCTGTTTTGGGCAGATATTGTGTACTTGCCTAACGCATAATGATACATAGTGTGGAGGATTGACCGAGTGGCTAAGGAGCTCGCCTGGAAAGCGAGTAGGGTGTAACAGCCTCGTGGGTTCGAGTCCCATGTCCTCCGCCAACACAAAAGAAAGCCTTTAGGGGCTTTCTTTTTTACTATCTAATATTCTATTTATCTCTTTACTGCTAAAAAGTGTTTTTATACGCCTTACTAAAATATCCTTTTAAGATTGTTTTGATTAATAATTATTTACAAGTTGCAATAATTATTGTGAGCCCTTTATTTTAGTACTATGTATACATTAAATCGCTTCATCAAAACGATTGCATTGTTTTATGAACAAAACTCGTTTTTTTGTACTTTTGTACAAAGATTCTTGTGAATCCTTTTATCTGTTTGAGCTATATGCTCAAAATTTCAAGGTGTTCAAGCAGTATTTTTGTTCCTATCAAAATGAGAATCACTCCGCCTGCCCTCTCTGCACCTGATTTAAACCTAGTGCCGCATAGGTTTCCGAGCTTTACTCCTGCAAATCCAAACGCAAAGGTCGTCACACCTATAAGAGTTACTGCAAGAATTATGTTTACCTTAAGTACAGCAAAGCTTATACCTACAGCAAGCGCATCTATGCTAGTTGCAATAGCCAAAAGGAGCATTGTCTTCACATCAAAGTTAGCATCTTCCTTTTCCTCATCCCCTGCCTCCTTGATCATTTTAAGACCAATTATAAGGAGAAGAACAAAGGCTATCCAGTGGTCAAAATCTGCTATGATGGCCATGAACCTTGCCCCGAGCAAATATCCTATGCTAGGCATGAGTGCCTGAAATATGCCGAAATAAAGTCCGCAAACTAGAGCGTATCGCCACTTCATATCTCTAAGCGCAAGCCCCTTGCATATAGAAACCGCAAAGGCATCCATTGAAAGCCCTACTGCAATCAGCAGGATTTCAATTATAGACATAGAGCATCACCTACGGCATCAAGCATCTTGTCCTTTGCGAACACTTTGTCGTGCTTAACGGCTCTGTTCTCCAGTCCGTCTATTGCCTTAGGTAGCTTTACCCCTGTGAATTCATTTAGCTTTTCAACGCACTCAAAGTCACTCATTCCTTCAGGATTAAGTCCAATTGATGCTGCAACGCTTCTTGGAAACTTGTATGGTGAAGCTGTTGAAGCGATAACATTTGCTCTATCATCGCCTGTCTCCTTCTTGTACTGCTTACAAACTGCGTAAGCAACGGCTGTGTGAGTGTCTACAAGATAGCTTTCCTTCTTGTATAGTTCTCCGATTGTATCGCAGGTCAAATCCATATCTGCAAAGCCTGCGTAGAAACAGTCTAGTCCAGCTTTGATAGAATCAGAAACCTTGTACTCACCTTTGCCATCAAGTGATGACATTAGCTCGCTAAGTTCACTTGCACTGCTGAGGTGGTATAGAAGTCTTTCTAGGTTGCTTGAGATCAAAATATCCATGGATGGCGAGTTCGTCAAAACGAAATCTCTCTTGATATCATATTTGCCACTAGCAAAGAAATCGGTCAAAACCTTGTTCTCGTTGGAAGCGCAGATGAGTTTTGATACAGGAATACCCATCTTCATTGCATAATATGCTGCTAGGATGTTTCCAAAGTTTCCTGTTGGAACTGTGATGTTTATGGCATCACCAGCCTTAACATCCCCTGAAGCTATCAGTCTTGAATATGCATATACATAGTATGCAACCTGCGGAATAAGTCTTCCTATATTAATTGAATTGGCCGATGAGAATACGTAGCCCTTTGATGCGAGCTCTTCCTTGAGCTTATTGTCTGTGAAAAGCTTCTTAACTCCAGTCTGTGCATCATCAAAATTTCCTTCTATAGCATAGACATGAACATTCTTACCCTCCTGAGTTACCATCTGGCGTCTTTGCACCTCACTCACTCCATCCTTAGGGTAGAAAACGATTATCTCCGTATTTTCGACATCAGCAAAGCCCTCTAAAGCTGCCTTTCCTGTATCTCCAGACGTAGCTGTCAAAATGCATACCTTCTTGTCAACACCAAGCTTCTTCATGGATGTTGTCATAAGATAAGGAAGAATTGAAAGCGCCATGTCCTTAAACGCAGCAGTCTTTCCGTGGTAAAGCTCTAAAAAGCTTGCCCCACCAGCCTTTGTAATCTTTGCAATCTCTGGTACCTCAAATTTCTCATCGTATGCATTGTCAACACAGTAGTCTATCTCCTCATCAGTGAAATCAGAGAAGAATGATCCAATTACCAGCTTTGCAATCTGCTGATACGACATTTTTGCTAGCTCATCAAAGTTAACTGATAGAGCCGGTATCTTGGTCGGAACAAAAAGTCCCTTGTCGTCAGCTATACCCTTAACTATTGCTTCAGCTGCGCTAAAGCTACCTTCCATGCCTCTTGTACTTACATAATTTATCATATGAATTCTCCCGAAAATATTTAAAGAAAAAACTTTACAAGTCGATTATCTTAGTATATAATATCGCTTGTAGCATTTCAATAAATGATTTGCGATTTAACAATTTAATTTGTCGCCTTGGTCAAGTGGTCAAGACGTAGCCCTCTCACGGCTGAATCAGGGGTTCGACTCCCCTAGGCGATACCAATTATGAAAAGCCTTGAAAATACTGTATTTGTCAGTGTTCAAGGCTTTTTTATTTCACAGTAAATTGGTAAACATTTACATTTTTACATCAAAAAACATCAATTAAAGACAATACAAGTGTGCCATTTAGTGTGCCACTTTTCCACAAGCTATTGTGAACATGTACGCATTAAGAAGCCATGTCATCTGTACTTCTCCCATGGTTTTGTAATTTTATTTGTTTCCAAAATCATATCTCACCTTGAACTCGAGCAAATTTAAAACGTATTTGGGTGGAATCCTATCTCCCATTTCCCAACTTTTAATTGTGCGTACTGGTATTCCTAAACATCCGCAAATTTGTTTTGTGTAGCCTGTTATTTCTCTTATTTTTTAACCTACCACTTGCCGTTGTTTGTTCCCTCGTTCCGCAAAATAATGAGATGTATATATCTTCTTTTAAATAGTTCTTTACCCGTATTTTTGCTTCCTCTTTTGTAAGAGGCTTTATGCCAATTTTTGTGTCAAGCTTGAAGAATTCTCCCGTTTTTTTCTGAAAAGTTCTTCCTCCCCAAACTTTCCTATTGTAATTGATGTGTCTGTATCATAGAATTTGCCTTTTATGATGGTCTTCATATGTTGCACCTCCTTATTTTATAGCTAAGTAAACAATACTCCAATCCGTATTCCCCACACGATGCCGCCAATAATCTTTTCTTTTTCTGTTGTTTTTCTCTTCTTAACTGTGATTTTCATTCTCTTCTTGCCTTTCATATTTTACTATGGTATGATTTCTATAGAGAGAGCTTACGCTCTCTCTATGGTGATTTCTAAGGTGAAGATGAGGAAATTTAACTTTATTGTTAGTTTCTTTATCTTCATTTTTTTCTTTTTCATACCTTTTGGGAAAAGCCCTGAATTTCAATATTCAGGGCTTTTTACTATTTCAAATTTAGTTCTGCTTTAAGAGCTGCTTGTAATATAGCCGAGAAATTTATTCCTGCTTTTTCCGCCTCAAAGTTAAGCCATGAAGGAATCGTACAGTTTTTCCTAATTGCTCTCATATCATTCTTTCTTCTGTATTCATCAAAGTCCACATCCACGAGACTTATAAACTCATCTTTATTTGTTTCTATTGATGTCATTGCTGATGGTTTAGGTAAAACCTCGTGTTCATCCTCCATATCAATTCCCACTATTCCTATCGCATCTCTTGCCATTTCAATAGCTGTAGCCATGTCTTCACCTTCTGTATTAATATTGAAATCTGGAATAAATACAATGTAATTATCCTTACTTCCTTTTTTTAATACTATTGGATATACATTTTTCATTTTTTTCTCCTTTATTTGGCAAGTTATTTTCATTTATACCCTTTTATATCATTATACGCATTAAATACGCATTTTCAAGTTTCACAAAAAATTCCCCAATAAAAAAGCACCTTACGGTGCTCAAGTTTTATGTTCATGCATTCTAGAGAAGAAAGTGGTGATTCACCTAAATGATTTATGCACTTAACATTAAATCTTTCCTCTCGAATTAAAATCATCATCTATTCGCTTTCTCCATTCTTTTGGAACTTCACATGTGTTTCTATAGCTTCTTACTACATCCTCCATGACCTTAAAGCTAATTCCCACACCTTCAGAGTCGCAGTTATAGTTTACTGCCATAGAGGAGTCGATTCCATATCTAGATGCCTCTGCTGCGGCATCGATATTTGCACCGAGGAATATGAACTCCCAGCCGTGCTTTGATTTCTGATGCTCGACCATACTGCGTACATCCTCATAGCTATATCGTCTGCTTGCATTCTCCATTCCATCGGTAGTTATGATAAACAAGGTTTTCTCTGGAACATCTTCCTTACGCGCATACTTATGAATCATTGAAATATGCTTAATTGCTCCGCCAACCGCATCTAAGAGTGCTGTGCAGCCTCGAACATAATATTCCTTGCTTGTCATTTCTGGAACATCCTTGATATTTAGGCGATCGTGAATTACCTCTACATCGTTATCAAAGAGCAAGGTGCTTACAAGAGCATCGCCAGGCACACTTGCCTGTTTCTTCATCATAGAATTAAATCCACCTATAGTGTCTTTTTCAAGTCCTTCCATAGAACCACTGCGGTCTAGAATAAATATAATTTCTGTCATTTTAAAATCCTCCTATTTCCTTAATGTATCTACATTGTAAAGGATATAGGAGGATCAAAGGTCGCACGCCATGCGACATTTATGAGCACAAAAGTGGCTGATCAAATCTAAACAGTGCACTGTTGATCTCAAAGATGTCATATTTCTTATTTTCGATAAAGTATTTTACTATAACATCAAACTTGCTGCTTTGTGACAGCGCATAGCCAGCCCTCGAAAGAAGATCGCTTGTTTCATCTAGGTCAAGCTCAAGAGCTATGGCAAATGCTAAAGCAGTAGCCTTTGATGGCTTATAGTTTACATTATTTCTTATCTTAGAGAAAAGCTTCCTGTCAACATTAGCTTTCTTGTAGATTTCTGAGTCCTTCTTCCCTGTTCTATCTATTAAATCGAGCAAAGTTTCCGAAAATCCCTTGTCTAGATTATTTAACATGCCATCTAGGTTTGGCATCTTCGAGGTAATCTCATAAGATGATTCGCTCAAAAGCATTTCCTCGTAGTCAAAGCGCCTAACCTTTGACTTGCCATACTCTAGGCTCATCTTATCGCTTACATAGTTTTCATCTATATAGCTACTTACGGATTTGAATAGCTTCTCCGAAAGCTCAAACGACTGTTTTCCGAAGACCACAAGATAAACTTGCATTTCGTTTTCAAGCAGGAACGCGCTTATTTCCCTTACTGCAATTTGAAGGGCAATAGGCTTTGGAAAGCCATAGCTTCCACTCGATATCAAAGGAAATGCAATAGATTCGCAGTCCTTTTCCTTTGCAAGTCTAAGCGAATTTTTAAAGCAAGAAGCTAGTAGCGCTTCCTCACCTGACTTTCCATCCTTCCAGATAGGTCCAGCAGTGTGGATTACATATCTTGCATTAAGATCAAAGGCAGGAGTTATTTTAGATGTGCCTATTGCGATATCGCCTATCTCCTTGCGCGCCAAAAGAAGCCTTTCACCCGCTTTACAATGAATAGCTCTGTCTGTACCATCACCGATTATAGGCTTTGGATTCGCAGTATTTACAATCGCATCCACCTTCATATTCACAATGTCATTTCTCACTATCTCAAAAGGCATATGCTGCTCCTATCTCGCGCGGAACTTTTTAGCACCAGGCTTGCCTTGGCTATTTCTTAATACTTACGAATACTCTCTTGTCTATTCTTTCGATTTCAAGGCCTCTTAGGTCAGCTACGAATTCTCTGAGGAACTTATATTTTCCGCCACCCTTTTTGTCGTAATATCTCACGTCAAAGTTTCTGTAAAGCCTGCTCAGCTCGTTTCCTATTTGGCCAAGGTCTGTCGGCTTTCCTAGGTCTTCATTTGCCATGATAATCTGCTTTATCTTGCTGCTTATTAGCTTCTTGCTTGGAATGTTTCCTGTCTGGTCAGACTTCTTTTCATGCCTTGGCTTTATGCCTGCTGCTGCCTCAGCATCAGCCTCCTTCTTCTTTTCGGCTTCGGCTTCCTTTGCTAGAACATCTATGTAGACAAACTTATCAAAGGCGTTTTCTAGAGCCTCAGTTGCCTTATCAGATTCACCCATGCCGATTACAAGAAGTCCCGATTCAGCGAGCCTTCTAGCCAGTGATGTGAAGTCACTGTCCGAAGAAACTATGCAAAAGCCATCGACATTTCCACGATAAAGAATATCCATCGCATCGATTATCAAAGCAGAATCCGAGGCGTTCTTTCCTCTCGTGTTGTTAAACTGCATCATAGGCTTTAGGGAGTTTTTGTTTATTTGACCCTCCCATTTTGTTTGGACAATCTTGTCCCAGCTACCGTAAATTCTCTTATATGAGCATTCGCCGTAGTTTGTGATTTCATCTATAATATAGTCGGCGTACTGGGCCGAAATATTTTCGGCATCTATCAGCAGTGCCATCTTTCTCTCTTTGTTCATTATCTTACCTCATTTGCGTATTTTGATATAATGCTGAGCATGATATCAACGAGCATTACCATCTCCTCGACAACGGCGTATTCTCTATTACCATGATGGTTGTAGGAACCCGTTCCAAGGTTAGGGCAAGGAACTCCCATGCGTGAAATTCCGGCACCATCTGTGCCACCTCTCATTGGAGCTGGCCTTGCATCAAGCCCCTGCTCTCTTATGGCTTCCATTGCATATTCTATATGCTCCTCGTGACCCTTCATGCACTCAGCCATGTTTCTGTATGAGTCCTTAAAGGAAATTTCGACAGTATCAGCACCGTACTTTTCGTTTAGGAACTCTGCACATTTTGACATCAAAGCCTTTCTCTGCTCAAGCTTATCAATGTCGTGGTCTCTAATTATGTACTCTAAGATAGCCTCTTCACAGTTTCCGTTCATCTCCATCAAATGGTAGAAACCCTCGTAGCCCTCGGTGTGCTCAGGCCTTTCGCTAGCAGGGAGCGCCTCTGCAAACTCGCACGCCACGTGAAGAGCATTTTTCATCTTGTTCTTTGCTTCACCAGGATGTGTCACTATGCCATGAATCTTTATGCTAGCAGAAGCCGCATTGAAGTTCTCATAGGATATCTCATCCGGTGCAGCTCCATCTAAGGTATAGGCTCTATCCGCCGCAAGCTTCTTCACATCAAAGTGGTCAACACTTGTTCCAATCTCTTCATCTGGAGTGAATGAGAATGCGACATCACCATGCTTAAACTCAGGAGTCTTAACCATGTATTCTAGCGCCGTCATAATCTCGGCAACACCAGCCTTGTCATCTCCGCCAAGAAGTGTCTTTCCGTTGGTAACGACAACTGTTCCTCCCTTTGCATTCATCAAAGCTTCGTTGCTTGCTGGATCTAAAACCACCCCTTCACAGAGAGTTATTGGCTCGCCATCATAGTTTTCTATAACCCTAGCCTCATCTCCTGGGTAAGGAAATTCTAGCGCTGTATCCATATGTGCAATAAAGCCTATTGTAGGAACCTTGGTATCTATATTTCCTTTTAGCTTACCGTAGATATAGCCCTTGTCATCTAGCTCTACCTCTGTAATTCCAAGAGCCTTGATTTCCTCCATCAAAACCTTTGCAAGGTTCAGCTGCTTTGCTGTGCTTGGAACAGTCTCGCTAGTGTCGTCAGACTGCGTATCGATTTTGATGTATTTTAAAAAGTTTTTTAGTACACTTTGTTTTTTGTCCACTGCCTTCTCCTTAAAAATAAGCAGGGCATGCAATACACGCCCCGCTTTTTGTTAGTTATTTGAGTACTGCAATCATCTCGCCAGCCTTAACCTGCTGACCTTCCTTAACGAATACCGTATCAACGATACCATCAGTGGTTGAAATGATATTTGTCTCCATCTTCATTGCTTCAAGTACAGCGATAGCCTGATTTGCCTCGACCTTGTCGCCTTCCTTAATGAGAATTTTAACAACAGCACCAGGGATGTTTGCACCGATTTCCATTGGGTTTTCTTCGTCTGCATATCTTGTAACAGCTACAGCAACTGAGTCCTTGATGTCCTCATCCTTAACCTTTGCAACTCTGCGGTTACCGTTGATTTCGAATACAACTTCACAGATGCCTTCGTTATTTGTAGCTCTTCTCTCGATAAGTCTTACGATAAATGTCTTACCCTCATCGATCTTGATTTCGCAAGTTTCACCCTCGGATAGTCCGTGGAAGAAGATGTCAGAACCCATGTGTCTGAAATCACCGTTCTTGCGAACATATTTGATATAATCATCAAATACCTTAGGGTAGATAGCAGCACTGATAACATCCTGCTCATTTGCATCTATTCCTAGATCATCAACTAGGTGCTTTTTGATTGCATCAAAGTCCTCATCCTCTAGAAGCTCACCTGCACGGCATGTGATTGGCTTCTTATCCTTGAGAACTAGCTTCTGTAGATCCTCTGGAAATCCTCCAAGAGGCTGACCTATCATTCCTTCAAAGAATGAAACTAGTGAATCTGGGAAGTCTACGCTCTTACCCTTCTCGTAGATGTTCTCAGGTGTCATGTCGTTCTGAACCATGAAGATTGCAGTGTCGCCGACAACCTTTGATGTAGGTGTAACCTTGATGATATCTCCAAGCATTAGGTTAACCTTGCGATACATCTCCTTAACCTCATTGAACTTATATCCAAGTCCGAATGAATCTACCTGAGCCTTTAGATTTGAATACTGTCCGCCAGGCATCTCGTATTTATAGATTTCTGCAGATGGTGTACGTAGTCCAGACTCAAAGCTTGCATATACTGGTCTTACATCTCTCCAGTACTCTGAAAGCTGCTGAATTCCTTCGTAAGCGATTTCTGTATCTCTTGATGAGTGCTCAAGAGCTGCAACGATTGAGTTTAGTCCAGGCTGTGATGTTAGACCCGCCATGCTGTTAAATGCAGCATCGACAATGTCTACGCCTGCCTGAGCAGCCATGAGAACTGTTGCGATACCGTTACCGCTTGTGTCATGTGTATGTAGATGTACTGGAATCTTAAGAACCTGCTTGAGTTCTCCGATGAGCTCTCTTGCAGCCATTGGCTTTAGAAGTCCAGACATATCCTTGATACCAATTATGTGAGCACCCTCAGACTCAAGCTCCTTAGCAAGCTTGATGTAGTAATCAAGATTGTACTTTGTTCTTGACTTGTCGAGAATATCTCCTGTGTAGCACATGCAAGCCTCGGCAAGCTTACCCTGCTTTAGCGTCTCGTCAAGAGCAATCTTCATTCCCTCTACCCAGTTGAGTGAGTCGAAGATACGGAATACGTCGATTCCTGCTTTTGCTGACTGCTTAACGAACTCTCTGATTACATTATCAGGATAGTTCTTATATCCAACAGCGTTAGCACCTCTAACGAGCATCTGGAACATTACATTTGGAATGAGCTTTCTTAGGGTTGCAAGTCTCTCCCATGGATTTTCGTGAAGGAATCTGAATGCCGTATCAAATGTAGCTCCGCCCCACATCTCAAGCGAGAAGAAATCCTTACCGTAAAGCGCTGTACCGGGAGCGATTTTCTCCATATCTATTGTACGAACTCTAGTAGCCATAAGTGACTGCTGAGCATCTCTCATTGTTGTATCTGTGATCAAAAGTCTCTTTTGATCAAGAACCCACTTGCTTACTGCCTCAGGTCCCTGCTCGTCAAGTAGCTGCTTTGTTCCTCTTAGCTTAGCGATTTCCTCAGGGCTAACGCGTGGGAATACAGGTACGTCAAAGGTTGGCTTTCTTCCCTTTGTCTCATTAACAACCTTGTTTCCGAGGAAGTTGATAATCTTTAGCTCTACGTCTTCCTTTGTTCTGATATCCATGAGCTCTGGATGCGCTGAAATGAAGCCAGTGTTGCAGTTTCCTTCAGCGAAAGTCTCGTGGTTTAGAACGTTTAGGATGAAGCCGATATTTGTCTTAACGCCCTTAATCTGAGTCTCTCTAAGAGCTCTGATAGCCTTGCGTCTTGCTGCATCAAATGTAAGCGCTGTAGCAGTAACCTTAACTAGAAGGCTGTCGTAGTATGGACTGATTGTTGAGCCAGTAAATCCATTACCACCGTCAAGTCTGATACCGTAACCTGAAGCACTTCTGTAAAGCTCGATAGTTCCTGTGTCAGGAGCAAATCCGTTGCTTGGGTCTTCTGTTGTGATTCTGCACTGGATAGCATAACCTCTTGTGTGAATACTTTCCTGTGACTCGATTCCGATTTCTGGATCAGAAAGAGCATATCCCTCAGCAACGAGAATCTGGGTCTGAACAATATCTATACCTGTTACCATCTCAGTAACTGTGTGCTCTACCTGAATACGAGGATTCATCTCGATGAAGTAGTGTCTTCCGTCTGAGTCTAGAAGGAACTCAACTGTACCAGCACTGCGATAATCAACTGCTCTTGCAATCTTTAGAGCGTCATCACAGATAGCCTTTCTCTGCTCATCAGATAGGCAAAGTGAAGGTGTAAACTCGATAACCTTCTGGTGTCTTCTCTGAATGGAGCAGTCTCTATCGTAGAGATGTACGATGTTGCCGTACTTATCTCCGACAATCTGAACCTCGATGTGCTTAGGGTTTTCGAGGTACTTTTCAATAAATATATCATCGATACCAAATGCAGCCTGAGCTTCACTCTTTGCTCTTCTGAATTCATTTACGATATCGTCCTTGCTTCTTACGATTCTCATACCACGGCCGCCGCCACCAGCTGCTGCCTTAAGCATAACTGGATATCCACATCTATCTGCGAATTCAACTGCCTCATCCTCGTCCTTAATAGCTGAGTCAACGCCTGGGATAGTAGGAACCTCAACCTTAGCTGCTACAATCTTGGATTTAATCTTGTCACCAAGCTGATCCATCATGTAGTGGTTAGGACCGATGAATTCAATTCCTGCATCTTCGCAAGCCTTTGCAAATTCTGTGTTCTCAGATAGGAAACCATAGCCTGGGTGAATTGCATCAACACCCTTAGCCTTTGCAAGCTCAATGATTTCCTCAATTGATAGGTATGCCGCAACAGGAGTCTTTCCCTTGCCTATCTGGTATGATTCATCTGCCTTAAATCTGAATAAGCTGTTCTTGTCTTCCTCAGAGTAAATCGCAACCGTTCTAATTCCAAGTTCTTGACATGCTCTGAACACTCTAATTGCAATCTCGCCTCGATTTGCAACCAGAACACGCTTGAACTTCTTAATTTCTCTCATCATTTTTCTCCCATTCTCTATAATTAAAAATTAAACGTGTCATATCTATATATCACTGCATTACTGCAGTTTAATATCTATATTCCTATACGCTAGCTCAATGTCAGCAGCTCTAAGAGCCTCAGTCGCTGCCTCCTCTATCTTGTAAGCAAGCACATAGTAGTCATCATGATTACACCAAAGCTTTAGGTCTATAGAAATCGCATATGCATCTATGGAGCTAACTCCAATAATAGGCTCAGGCGTGCTTAGAACAAGCGGATTTGACTTTGCAACTGCCATCAAAACCTCTTTTGCCTTTGATATATCCGTATCTTTAGCTAGCTTGTAGACCTTATCAACTCGCCTTATACCAGACTCTGTGTAATTTGTTAGCACCGAAGAAGACATCAGTCCGTTTGGCACGGTGACAATCTTGTTATCACCTGTGTGCATCTTGGTATGCAAAAGGTCAATCTCATCGACTATTCCTGTCGCATCAACGCTTCCATTTACTGCTATCAAATCACCGCACTTGAATGGCTTGTTGATCAAAATGAGAAAGCCTCCTGCGACATTACCAAGACTATCCTTTAGGGCTAGCGCAATCGCCGCACCTCCAGCACCGAGTACTGTAACAAGCGATGAAGTATTAAGTCCCATCTCCTGAAGGATGATGATAGCTAGCACTATCAAAAATACGACTCTGATACCGTTAGTTATGAACGCATGCAGTGACCTATCTACCTTTGATCTATCAAGCAGCTTGCGAAGCACTTTGATGAAGATTGTTACGACTATCCATCCAGCTATGAATGTTAGAATCGCAAGTCCCATCTCCTGAAGTAAATTTATAATACGCTCTGTACTTGGCATAATCTCCCCCTCAGCCCTCTCACGGCTACACCAGGGGTTTGCCGCAAGACTGTATCTAAATAGCAAAACGCATTCTTAACGTCCTGCTCTTCTTCTCTCTATTTCCTTTAGCAGCTTCTTTCTGAGCCTGATATCATCTGGAACGATTTCTACTAGCTCATCATCAGCTATGAATTCTAGCGCTTCCTCAAGAGTGAAATGACGCGCAGGTGAAAGCTTAACGTTTTCGTCACTACCTGCAGCACGCATGTTGGTTGCCTTCTTTGCCTTGCAAGGGTTAACCTCCATGTCGTTTCCTCGCGAGTTCATTCCGACAATCATACCCTCATAAACTCTAGTCTGAGGCTCTACGAACATCTGAACTCTTTCGCTGATATTGAAAAGCGCATAAGGTGTGCAAACACCCTCTTCTATCGCAATGGCTACTCCGTTATTTCTACCCGGAATTTCGCCCTTGAACTCTTCGAATGCGAAGAATCTTCTCTCCATGTTTCCTTCGCCACGAGTATCGTTAATGAACTCGGATCTATATCCCAAAAGTCCTCTGGTTGGTGCGTGGTACTCTAGCTTAGTGTAGCCATTGTCACCTGACATCTGAACCATGATTCCCTTTCTGAGGTTTAGCTTGGAGATTACCGTTCCTGAATACTCATCTGGAACAGTAATTATAACCTCTTCGATAGGCTCAAGGGTTGCACCCTTCTCGTCCTTATGGAAGATAACCTCTGGCTTTGATACAGCAAGCTCATAGCCTTCTCTTCTCATATTCTCTATCAAAATGGAAAGATGGAGTTCGCCTCTTCCTGAAACCTTGAAGCAGTCTGTTGAATCAGTGTCCTCAACAGTAAGCCCAACATTGACCTCAAGCTCCTTGTTTAATCTTTCTCTAATATGTCTTGATGTCACATACTTACCCACCTGACCAGCAAATGGAGATGAGTTAACCATGAAATTCATCGAAAGCGTAGGCTCCTCAATCATGATGCTGCCTAGTCCCTCTGGGGCTGACGGATCACAGATTGTCTCACCAATTGATATATCTGAGATACCTGAAACGACAACTATGTCACCGCACTGAGCTTCCTCGACAGGTACTCTCTTAAGACCTCTGTAAACGAAGATCTGCCCGATCTTGCGATTTTCTACACTGTTTTCTTTTACGACAGAAACCTGACTACCCTGCTTGAGTACGCCTCTTGTAATTCTTCCGATTCCTAGTCTTCCGATATAGTCATCGTAGGCAAGTGTTGAAATCTGCATTTGCAAAGGTTCTTCTCTTCTATCTGGGTAAACCTCGCAGTGTTCAATTATTGTATCAAAGAGTGGCGTAATATCGAATCCGCCGTATCCCTCTGGTGTGTGCTTTAGCTTGCTGTCACCCTGTCTAAACTCAAGTCCGTCGATATCAGACGGGTCCTTAACAGCTATTCCCTGCCTTGCAACTCCGTAGAGTATTGGGAAGTTAAGCTGATCATCGTTTGAGTCTAGATCCATGAACAGCTCGTATACCTCATCGACAACCTCGTCGATTCTGGCATCCTTCTTATCGATCTTGTTAATGAACAAAATAGGATTTAGCCCCTGCTCTAGCGACTTGCTAAGAACAAAGCGAGTCTGTGGCATAGGTCCCTCACTTGAGTCAACAAGCAGAATAACTGTATCTACAGTCTTCATGATACGCTCTACCTCAGATGAAAAATCCGCGTGGCCTGGTGTATCGACGATGTTTATCTTAACGTCATTATGCATTACTGAGCAGTTCTTGGAGTAGATAGTTATACCTCTCTCACGCTCTATATCGTCGCTATCCATGACGCAATCTGCCATAGCTTCGTTGTCTCTAAATATACCGCTCTGCTTCAGAAAAGCATCTACGAGCGTCGACTTACCTGCATCTACATGGGCTATAACGGCAATGTTAATTATTTTTTGTCTTTCAGACATAATTTTACCTTCTTTATTCATTGATTTAACAATAAATTATACCATAAAATGTTCAATATTACAAATCTGTAATGTCCCAGTTTATAGCTTTTTTGCCGTTTTTTTCTAGGAACTCATTAGTCCTCGTAAAGTAGGCTCCGCCATAAAAACCATTATATGCCGATAGCGGACTAGGATGCGCACCTTCAAGTATCAAATGTCTTTCGTTTGTGATTAGGGACTTTTTAGCTCTTGCATTAGCACCCCAGAGAATAAAGACAACAGGCTCTGCTCTATCGTTTAGCTTAGAAATTATAGCATCAGTAAGTCTCTCCCATCCCTTTCCCTTGTGGGAGTTTGGTTTTCCTTCCCTCACAGTAAGGCAAGTGTTAAGAAGGAGGACACCCTGCTTAGTCCAGCTGAGTAAGTAACCGTTATCAGAGCTTGGCATAGGCGTTCCTAGTTCCTCACGAAGCTCCTTAAAAATATTTACAAGAGACGGTGGTTGCTTAACTCCTGGTTTTACAGAAAAAGCCATGCCATGAGCTTGTCCCGCTCCGTGATACGGATCCTGACCTAGTATCAAAACACGAGTATCGTCAAAATCTGTTTCCTTGAGTGCATTAAAGATATCGTGCATGTCAGGATAAATAACATGCTCGCGATATTCCTCTATCAAAAATTGTCTAAGCCTTTGGTAATACTCACTTTTAAACTCGTCAGCAAGTATCTCATCCCAGTGATTTCCTATGTTTACCATATTTCTCCTAAATATATCAAGCCCGCAGTTTAGCGTAGTTTACGCAAAATGCGAGCTTGTTATTGGCATATAGCCCGTATTATATCTCGTAGCTTGTGATTCTTCTGCGAGTCATATCCTCGCCCATAATCTGCTGTATGCACCAAACATCAGGTGACTGAGCTCTTCCCATAAGCGCAATTCTAATAACTGTGCTCACATGTCCTACATGCCCCTTATAATCCTCTGGATTCTTCTTGTAATCCTTAGGCTTTGCTGCATATCCAAGCTCAACAGCTATGTTTCTAATCTTGTCAAACCACTGACTCTGGTCGTCTGCATGGTCATAGCTTTCCATGTATCTCTTTAGGATTTCCCTTGCATCCTCAGCCGAAACCTCTGCTGGAATCTCGTCCTCTCTTGCAAACATATCGTCAAAGAAATAGCTTATAAATTCGACAATCTGCTCTGCGTAAACGAGGTCCTTTCTCGGCTTCTTATCGTTTCTACCAAGGTCTATAATCTTCTTTAGGTATTCTTCATCATCAAAGATGTACATGATTTCAGGCTTGAATTCCTGAGCCCAGCCCTTTAGGAACTCTACGATTTCCTCTGCTGGGATTCTAAGAAGAACATCCTTGCTGATGTCGTTTAGCTTATTCAAATCAAAGAGTGCACCAGAGTTACTCATCTTCTCTGTTGTAAAGGTGAACTCATCAATATCTGCATCCTGATGCTCTGCTCTCCACTCCTCAAAATTGGAGTTTAGTATGGTTAGCAGATATTCTCTTACCGCAGCCGGATGGTATCCAAGGTTGCGATAGTAATCAAGCGATAGCTCTGGGTCTTCTCTCTTGGAGAGTTTTCGCTTGTTTCCGTTTTCGTCTAGCTTCATTAGCTGCGCTGTGTGGCAGTAGATTGGAAGCTCTAGGCCGAGCTTTTCGAAGAGCTCGACGTGGATTGGCAGTGAAGGAAGCCACTCTGCGCCTCTTACGACGTGAGTCGTTCTCATCAGGTGGTCGTCAACCACGTGCGCGAAGTGGTAGGTTGGGATTCCTGTGGTCTTGAGGATGACGACGTCCTGGAAGTTTTCCGGCATTTCGAGAGTTCCTCTTATAGCGTCTTCAACCTTGATTCTATGCGCCTTTTCTGGATCTGGATTTCCATCTGACTTAAGTCTCAAAACATAAGGCTTTCCGGCTTTAATATTAGCCTCTACCTCTTCTAAACTTAGGTTTCTGTGCGCTGCAAACTCACCATAGATTCCAGGATTTTGCTTCTCAGCTTCCTGCTTTGCTCTAATAGCAGAGATTTCTTCTTCTGTCAAAAAGCATGGATAGGCCTTACCTTCTCTCACGAGCTTCTTAGCAAACGAAGCGTAGATTTCGCCTCTCTTGCTCTGAGTGTAGTTACCATAAGCACCTGTATCTCCATCTAATCCTGCCCCCTCGTCAAAGCTTATTCCAAAGAATCTGAGAGAATCGATGATAATCTTAACCGCACCATCGACAAAACGCTTGTCATCAGTGTCCTCGATTCTTAGATAAAACACTCCGCCCGACTGATGAGCAAGTCTTTCGTCCACAAAGGCTCCGTAAAGGTTTCCGAGGTGGATAAAACCAGTTGGTGATGGTCCTAGTCTTGTCACCTTTGCTCCCTCTGGCAGATTTCTCTTCGGATAGACTTTTTCATAATCCTCTGGGCTCTTATCTATATTTGGAAACAGCAGTTCTGCTAATAAATTGTAATCCATTTCATCCTCCACAAATTTAATCTCATATATCACTAATTATATAATATTTTTGACCGTATTTGTAGTATAATGTCATCATGAGTAAAATATATATAGCAAAAGATGCACACTATCATCTTAAAGAGTATTTAACAGGGCTTGGGCATGTGCTTGAGCCAATTTCATCAAACGGAATTGTTGATCGTGGGATTTCTAATCATCCCGATATTTTCTTGTGCAAAATGGGAATCGGGGACAAGGCTCCCGTCTACATGGCGGCGCCTGAGGACCTCGGCCGTTACTATCCTCAGGATGCTGCATTCAATGCAGCATGTACAGGAAAGTACTTCATTCACAACCTTTCCTGTACGGCGCCGCGCCTACTAAAGGTCGCTGAGGAAATGGGAATGTACCTCATCGACGTCAAACAAGGATATACAAAGTGCAGCATCGCTATCGTTGACGAAAGCTCAATCATCACCTACGATGCTGGAATTGCAAAAGCCTGTGAAGGCATAGAAGATCTTTCAGTTCTTCTAGTGCAACCAGGCTTTGTTCGCCTCGACGGCTATGACACAGGATTCATCGGCGGAACCTGTGGCAGAGTTGGAGATGAACTTGTATTTAACGGAGACCTCTCCTCTCATCCTGATTTTCCAAGGATTTTAGAGTTCACAGAGGAACGCGGAATAAGATGCAAGTGGTTCCCAGAATATCAGCTCACTGACATAGGCTCAATTCTTTAGTATATGAAGCTATAAAGCAGGGAGCATAGAGTATGAAGAAACATGCGATAATACCCATATTCATCCCCCATCTCGGCTGCCCCTGCAAGTGTGTTTTCTGCAATCAGCAGAAGATAACCGCAAGGATTAAGGCCGTGAGTACAGATGAAGTCAGAGAAACCGTAGAAAGATACCTGTCGACGCTCGGAGACCTTGATCCCAAGGAGATAGAAATCGCCTTCTACGGCGGAAGCTTTACTGCAATACCAATAGATAAACAGACCGCATATCTTAAGGTCGCAAACGAATATATAGATCAGGGAAAGGTTTCATCCCTTCACATTTCGACAAGGCCAGACTGTATAGACGAAGAGATCTTGGAAAATCTCAGACGCTACAATGTCAGCACTATAGAGCTAGGGGTTCAGTCCTTTAGCGACGAAGTGCTTAGACTATCCAAGCGAGGGCACGATAGTGAGATTGCAAAGGCAGCCGCAAAGCTGATAAAGGCGCGAGGGTTTAAACTTGGAATTCAGCTCATGATTGGGCTTCCTGGAGATAGTCTTGAGCGCTGTATATATTCAGCAAGGGAGACAGTAGCACTTGCCCCTGAACTAGCAAGGCTCTACCCTACTTTGGTCATAGACGGTACAGAGCTCTATGACATGTACGAGGACGGAAGTTACGAGGCTTTGAGCAAGGAAGAAGCCCTGCTTCGAACCAAGGAGATGTATAAGATTCTGCATAAAGCAGGAATAAATATAATGAGAGTCGGGCTTAAGAGCACAGATATAATCGGTGGAAGCGATTTATCTGCAATCAATGGCGGCACCTACCACCCAGCCTTTAGACAGCTCGTCGAAGGCGAGATAGCATATGAGGCAATTAAGGAGCAGCTAGATGCTTTGGTCGCTGAGATAGATGGCACGGGGCTTGCGGGCGCATCAGGTTCTAATAGTTCAGGCTTTACGAGTACTACAAGCTCTAGTTACGCAAACGAGACCCCAAAGCCTAAACTCAAGATCGACATCTTCTCTAATCCTCAGTCCTTCTCCAATATGATTGGGAACTGCGGCATTAACAAGAAGAGGCTTGGCGCCGAATATCCTCATTTTGATATTAAATACAGAACGGACAATACTTTAGCAAAAGATATATACATAGCAGAACTAAAATAACCGGAGGAAAAAATGGACAAAATTATGGAAAAAGCAGTTGTAACTGTTGTCGGCAAGGACGCTGTCGGCATACTCGCAAAGGTATCCAAGGCCTGCGCAGAGGCAAATGCAAACGTTATCGATGTAAGTCAGTCAGTTTTGACAGAAATATTCTGTATGATCATGGTCATCGACATCTCAGAGCTTTCAATTCCGCTTGACGAGCTTAAGAAGAACATCGAAGCAGAGGCTACTGGCATGACGATTCATGTTATGCACGAGAACATCTTTAACGCAATGCACAGGATTTAGTCTGCTGGAGGGATACATGATAAACACGAATGACATCTTAGAAACCATAGGCATGATACAGGACGAATCCCTTGATATTAGAACGATAACCATGGGAATTTCCCTGCTCGATTCCGCCGATAGCGACATCGATAAATCATGTCAAAAGATATACGACAAGATTTGCCGCAAGGCAGAAAAGCTAGTTTCAACTGGCGAAAGTATAGAGAGGAAATACGATATTCCAATCGTAAATAAGAGAATTTCGGTAACTCCTATCGCCATGCTCGCAGGTGTTTCTGGCGGAGACCCAGTCAAATATGCAGGGGTTCTTGACAAGGCTGCAAAGGAATGCGGAGTCAACTTCATTGGTGGCTACTCTGCCCTAGTTCACAAGGGCTTTAGTGCAGGTGACCTTGAGCTCATACACTCAATTCCTCAGGCTCTTGCAGAAACTGAGCTCGTTTGCTCATCAGTAAATGTTGGCTCAACAAAGGCCGGAATCAACATGGACGCTGTAGCTTTAATGGGAAGGCAGGTTCTCGAAGCTGCAAAGCTCACAAAGGACAAGCAGTGCATAGGTGCAGCAAAGCTAGTTGTTTTCTGTAATGCTGTAGAAGATAATCCTTTTATGGCTGGTGCATTTCATGGCGTCGGTGAGTCTGACACTGTCCTAAGCGTTGGTGTTTCAGGCCCTGGCGTAGTAAGATCAGCTCTATCAAAGATGGACCCTTGCGCAAGTCTAAACGAAGTTTCAGAGCAGATTAAGAGAACTGCTTTTAAGATTACAAGAGTAGGTCAGCTAGTCGGAAGCGAAGCAGCTGAAGTACTAGATGTTCCATTTGGAATCGTAGACCTTTCGCTTGCTCCAACTCCAGCTGTCGGCGACTCAGTTGCTCACATACTTGAGGAAATAGGCCTTGAGCAGTGCGGTACACACGGTACTACAGCAGCGCTTGCAATGCTAAATGACGCTGTCAAGAAAGGCGGAGTTATGGCTTCATCAAGCGTTGGCGGACTTTCAGGAGCTTTCATCCCAGTTAGCGAAGATGCCGGCATGATCAAGGCTGCAAGAGAAGGAACACTAAGCATAGAAAAGCTAGAGGCTATGACAGCTGTTTGCTCAGTAGGTCTAGACATGATAGTAATCCCAGGGGACACTCCAGCAGAAACCATCTCAGCTATAATTGCTGACGAAGCGGCTATCGGTATGGTAAACTCCAAGACTACAGCAGTTAGAGTTATTCCTGCAATAGGACTTTCAGAAGGTGAGGAGTTGAACTTCGGCGGACTTTTAGGCTATGGTCCAGTTATGAAGCTTAGAGATAAGTCACCAGCAAAAATGATACTTCGCGGTGGCAGAATCCCAGCTCCACTTCAGAGCCTAAAGAACTAATCCTTAATAAATCACAAAAATCAAAGCCTGCGTACTCGCAGGCTTTTTAGTATCTATTATTCTAATTTTCCTCATCGCTCGAATAATCAAGTCTCTGAGTGTTGAAGAGCTTTGCATATCTGCCATCGAGCTTCATAAGCTCAGCATGAGTTCCCTCTTCTGCAATTCTTCCATCGTCAACTAGGATTATTCTATCCGCATTTTGAACGGTTGCAAGTCTATGCGCTATAATTAGGCAGGTTCTATCCTTTGATAGCTCATCAAAGGACTTTTGAATCGACCTTTCCGTAATCGTATCAAGTGCCGATGTCGCCTCGTCTAGAATCAAAATTCTAGGATTCTTTAGGAAGATTCTGGCTATGGAAAGTCTCTGTTTTTGGCCTCCCGAAAGCCTTGTTCCCCTCTCACCTACGTAGGTATCAAACTGATCAGGCATCTCCATGATGTCATCAAATATCTCAGCCTTCTTTGCTGCAATAACTACTTCCTCATAGCTTGCTGATGGCTTACCGTACCTGATGTTTTCTAGAATTGTATCTGCGAAAATGAAGACATCCTGCTGAACAATTCCTATATTCTCACGAAGAGAATTCTTAGTCACGTCTCTAACATCAACTCCATCTATTTTGATGCTTCCGCTGCTCACATCGTAAAACCTTGGGATGAGCTGGCAGACCGTAGTTTTACCACCACCAGAGGCTCCGACAACTGCAAGCGTTTCTCCAGCCTTAACATGAAGGTTCATGTTATTTACAACATCGTGTACTCCGTCGTATGCGAATGTTACATCATCAAAGTCGATATTTCCCTCTTTGACATCAAAATCAATAGCATCTGGCTTCTCCTCTACCTGAGGCTTAAGCGCCATGATTTCGCTAAATCTCTTAAGTCCAGCCATACCGTTTGCAAATATCTCGGCAAAGTTTGCCATCTTTCTAACTGGCGTAATAAAAGCCGAAACATAAAGCGTAAATGTAATCAAATCTATGTAGTTCAGCTGTCCATCCATTATGAGCTTTCCGCCTATAGTTATAACTGCAGCCGGCATGATGCACATGAAGAACTCCTGCGATGCATTAAAGGTACCCATCGCTTTGTAGAACTCACTCTTTGATGTCCTATATACGTAGTTTGAATCCATGAATCTGTCGTTATCGACATCCTCGTTGGCAAAGGCCTTTGATGTCTTAATTCCTGAAATACATGACTCTATCTCCGTATTTATATCAGCAATTTTCTTCTTTACATTAACCGAAGCTCTCGACATCTGCTTTCTTGTCAGCACAACAATCAAAAGGAAAATAGGTACAAGCACAGCTACAACTAGTGCAAGTCTCCACTCTATGCTAAACATAACTATCAGAGCACCTGATATCGAAAGTATCGCAATTACAAGGTCTTCGGGGCCGTGGTGTGCAAGCTCTGTAATCTCAAAAAGATCGCTTGTCAGCCTGCTCATCAAAGTACCCGTCCTATTCTTATCGTAAAACTCAAAGTCTAGACTCTGCAGTTTATTGAAAAGATCCGCTCTTATATCAGTTTCAACCCTAATACCGAAGGTATGTCCCCAGTAAGTCATGATGTAGTAGCAAATCGACCTAAGCACATATGCAACGGCAACTATGGCCATTACAACAAAGAAGGTCCTGTACTTGCTCTGCGGAAGCAGATCGTACATCGCAGTCCTTGAAACAAGTGGAAACGCAAGGTCGATAAACGCAATCATTATGGCACAAAACATATCGAGCGCAAATATCTTTCTATGCGGTTTGAAATATCTAAATAAATCTCTTAGCATCTTGTCTCCTTCCAAATATTACT
>ERZ773001.143-NODE-143-length-30812-cov-30.1477_pt1 | contig 30812 bp, 27 predicted proteins | sample MGYA00511673_ERZ773001 | MGnify/ENA primary metagenome ERZ773001 (study PRJEB29015, sample SAMEA2738091) | human oral metagenome | biome: human oral; feature: human-associated habitat; material: saliva | place: China | collected 2162 ... | reverse complement strand
TATCAACTATATTTTTTATCGCTTTATGGAAAATTGCAGCTGAAAATTCGTTTGCTGTGGCTGAGATTTTTGTTGGTGAAACTTTTTTTCCTGGAAGTTTCTCTAAGGTTTCTATCAATGAAGAATCTGTTTGCTCAGAGAAAAACCAGCCGTTTTTTTCGGGTTTTATATAATCAAGTGCGCCGCCAGCTTCATACGCAACCACTGGAATACCAGACGCCAACGCTTCAACTGGCGCGATTCCAAAATCTTCATGTGAACAAAAAATAAACAAATCTGCTTTTTTAATATATTTTTCTCGTGTGGCATTATCGACAAATCCTAAGAAATTAGTATGTTTATCGGCGATATTTTTTAGGTTGTCAACGTCTGGACCTTTTCCAATAATATCTAATTGCCAGCCAAGTTTCTGACAAGCTTTAATAGCAATGTCAAGCCGTTTCATTGGTACAATTCGCCCCCAAATTAGACAGCGAGGTTTTTTTGGGATGGATGTTTGCTTGCGATTTTTAGCAAGCGGCGAAAAACTCGACACGTCAATTGGCGGAAAAATAACCGTGCTTTTTCGCTGGTAAAACTCTTCAATATCAGCCTGAATTCCCGTAGAGTTGGCGATAAAAACATCAACTTGTTGAGCGGCGTTAAAATCTCGTTTTTTCAGTGGTCGGACTAGGGTTTTTAAGCCTAGGCGCGCCAGCCATTGCGGACGGAAACTTGGTCGTTTGATATATTCGTCGTAGTGCCGCCAATAAAAATGCGTTGGCGTGTGACAATAACAAATATGAAGTTGATCTGGTCTGGATTTGCGGACGAATTTTGCCTCGCCATTTCCCGAACTGGAGATGATAATGTCAAATCCGCTAAGATCAAGCTTAGCAAACCACCATTGCCTAAGAAGTGGCAGCAATCGTCGAATTTTTGAAAACGGCCATCGCTGTAAATAGCCGGTAATGACTTTATTATCTAATCTTTCTCGCCATTCATCGCTACAAAAAGAAGTGTAAATTGGCGCATCTGGGTACAATTTGTGAATTTCCAAAACGACTTTTTCGGCTCCGCCGCCGTAAATCCAATCGTGAACTATGGCAATTTTTGGCTTACTCATTAATTATCTTTCTGGAAAATAACCAAGCATGTTTTTAATAAAATTGTGATATCTAGCCAGATGCTCCAGTTTTGAACATAATATAAGTCGATTCGTCGCCGTTCTTCAAAGCTGATGCTGCGTCGGCCAGACACTACTGCAAGTCCAGTGAGTCCTGATTTGACCGCTAATAAAACATGTTTTTTGTCGTAGGCGCTTAACTCATGTGGCACTAGCGCTCGAGGTCCGACTAGGCTGATGTCGCCCTTTACGACGTTAAATAACTGCGGCAATTCATCAAGGCTAAAGCGGCGAATAAATCGACCGACTGGCGTCACTCGAAAATCATGATCAAGCTTGTCTCCGTTTTTACGGTATTCTTCAATTAGCTCAGGCTTACCAACCATTCGAAAGACTTCTTCGTCGGTTTTGCCATCAAACTTTGCATAATGTGAGCGGAATTTGTAGACCTTAAACGGTCGATTGTAGCGAGTGAGACGTTTCTGTTGTTTGCCGTGCATTAAAATCGGTCCCGCTGGGTCGCTGATTTTTACGGCAATTGCCACCAAAAGCATAATTGGCGAGGCGATGATAATCCCAATTGTTCCACCGATAATATCCATAATGCGCTTCACAATTCGCCCATAGCCCATTAGCGGCGTCGGATGAGTGTGAATTAGTGGCACGGAGTCGATGATATCAATAGTGTGTTTGGTGGTCATAATTCCATCGAATTCTGGCGCTTGATAAAAATCCAGATAATGTTTCTGGGCAATTTGATAATGTTCGCTAACGTTTTTTGAGTCGGTTTGGATAATAACATCAATTTTATCCATGGTGAGCGCCGATTCTAATGACGAGCGTCGAAGCTTTTTTAATTCAATAGGAATGAACTGGGTTTGCGCAATAATTCCGCTAATTTTAAAGCCAGTTAACGGATTAGTTTCTATAAAATCAGCCAAAACGTGAGTTAAGTCACAATTGCCAATTAATATAACACGGCGCGCGCCCAAACCGCGCTTTAACAGTTTCAGGCGGACAATATTGGCGGCACTGCGGAAAATCATTAGTAAGATGAAACCAATTCCAGTGGCGTAAACCGCGACAAGCTTGGCTGGGAATAACTGAGTATTGGTGAAGAACGTCACGGAAATCATAATCATAATTCCAGTTATTGATGCCAAAAGTATTCGTCCGAAGTTTCGCAATGGGTGTGTGTAAACCTCTCGGTCGTATAAGCCAAAGAAGTAGAACATCACGATCCACAACGGCAGCGTCATAAAAATGGAGGTGATAAAATCCATGGCATTGATGCTAATATGGAATGGTCTGGGATCCAGGGAAATTCGCAAAATATAGGCAATAGTAAATGCGCTCAATAAAGCTAAGATATCAAGAATGACCAGAGCAATTTTGAAGTAAAAATCAGACTTTTTCCGCATAATCTCTGGGGTAATTATACAAAAATATGCCGATTATAGCAAAACAATGAATCGTATTTATAAAACTGCCAAAAAACCAAAAATGCACAAACATCGCGATAGTTAGGGATAAGATAAATTGAGCTTTAATTTTACGGATGTTTTTTATGGCGAAAAATATAATTGTCAACGGGACAATTAGAAGGGCGAATAGCCCGATGACTCCCATTCCACTGAGTAATAATATGTAAAAAACGTAGACCGTTTGGTCCGCTGGGACGTTTACGTGAAGGTGTTTTTGGATAAAATTACCGAGATTGCCGAGCCCGACGCCGAAGAAGAATGTTCGCGGTGATGACAGCCAAGATTTTATGGCTAAGTCACTAGCGCTGAGTCTGTCATTGGCGGAAGCTTCAACGAAACCAGCAGGTTGGAAAGAATTGTTGCTTGACGGAACGTTTTCGGCGGGTTTTGGTGACAGATTTTTGGTGACAGATTTTTGCGGAATCTTAATTTTCCCGAGAGATAGTTGATCAACCATACTGACGAAGGTATTGTGTGCAATAAAAGGCGTATTGGCGTATCTAATGTTGGCTGATGAGAATAATAAGGCGAATCCGAGTAATAATCCAGCGAAGATGATTGGAAGTTTTTTACGAATAAAAGATGCGTCAATTCGTTTTACAAAAGCGATTATAAATAAGGCTATGATGGCGATAAAAATTGCCAAAAATCCGCCACGGGAAAATGTTAAAGATATGGCGAGAGTTGTGAAAAATAGGCTAAATTTGGCTAGGCGAGATTTTGATTGAAAGAGCGCAAGGAAGAATGCTGGGAGTAGAGAATTGGCGAAGAATTGAGGTTCGGCGGCGAATAAATTGATTCGTGGAAATCCAAAAACGTCGGCTTTACAACCAGCGCAAAGCGTACCAAATCCTGTTGGTTCAAAAGTGGCAACGATGAGCTGAATGATTGCTAAAATCCCAAAAACCAGCCCGCTCCATAATCCAACGCTGATGAGTTTGCGCTTTTCTGATTTTGACAATTCGCTGTAGATTAAGCCAGCGGATAATCCGACGGTGAGTAAGAATAATAGCGATAATGAATATAACGCGGTGCGCAGGCGTGCTTCTGCGAAAAATATTCCGACGACAATGGCGATAAAAATTGCCAAAAATCCGCCGATTAGCCATCGGTTTTTCAACAATTCTTGGCGTTTTTTAAGTAGCAAGGGCAAGGAAAATAACAGTAGGCTTACGGTAACGATTTGATATAATCCTATGCGCAAAGATGAAAAATCCAGAATTGATAAGCCGACACTGGGATGCAGGGCGAAGCCGCCGCCAAAAATAATAATAGCCAATAGCCAGAATCGAACGTCGTTAATGTATTTTTTTGCCATATTTTAAGTATAGCGTATGGTGTATACTTTAGATATGAAACTGACGAAAAAGCAAAAAATAATGTTGGATTTTATCGATGGGTTTATAAAGGGCAATGGCTACAGTCCGACGCTTCGGGAAATTATGCGCGCCTTGGGCTATAAATCGGTATCGACAGTGGCAAAACATGTTGATAATTTGGTGGCTGCGGGGTTTTTAGAGAAGCAGGACGGCGAAGTTAGATCTTTGACGCTGAGTAGTGAGAAAAAAGAAGTTTGGTGGCAGAATTTAGCGAAAGAAATTAAGAAGAGAGAAGCCGAAGACGACGAAAAATCACGCTCGGAAGTGGAGATTTTAAAAAAAGCATTGGAAATTGTCCGTCAGTAACTTTACAACTATTCAAAAACTCGCTATAATACAAGACATATTCCGGCATAGCTCAGTGGTAGAGCGGTTGGCTGTTAACCAATAGGTCGCTGGTTCGAGCCCAGCTGCCGGAGCCAAATTGAATTTAAGACTTCAACAAGTATAGTTGAGGTCTTTTTTATTGTTTTTACGGTTATATGTTTCTAATAACGTGGAATAGATGAGATAATAATGACCATGAATAACACTTATTGTGATGGCATGTGGGCTAGATTTCTTTCTAGTCAATGTTTACGGGATGATTTTAAGAGTAATCCAAAGAGTAATAACTTAAAGGATATTTTTAACTTTGCTACAATTTCGGCGGAGAGTGCTGAAGATTTTGAGCAGCGATTTCCAGTGATTGCGCATATTGATCTTTATGGACATACCGCTGTAGACGGCTACTCATATATTCGACTGGTAAAAAATGAATTGCCAGAGATGCGAAAGTTAGCGGAAGAGAGGCGAGAGCTTGGCGTCGTTAAGTAGATAGATAATTATAAAACTGGGCGTCAATAACGTAGATGGCGATGTGATTTTATTGGTTTTTGATGGTATGTAAAACAATAAAAACCTAGTTCTCAATAAAAAATTACCACCTCGTCACGGGGTGGTAATTTTATGTAGTCGTAGGTTATCGTAGAATGAATAGCCCTGCGGCAACTAATGCTAGAGTGGCGACAACACCTAAGAAGACACTAAATCCTGTGTTTGCAAGTAGGCTGTTTACAGCATTTTGAGGCTTATTAGCTGGATTATGAGCGGCAGCTGACGGATTAGCAGGCTGAGGCTGTGGTTGTGGCTGAACCGCTCTAGGGATTGCTGATGTGTCGATAGCCAGAGAACCGCTAAACGTAGCTGAAACTGTTCCGATTGTTACGCTTTTTGTCCAAGGAGCATGCAGAACGGAAGGCGCTCCATTAGGTGGCAATGTTAACAGTTTAATATTGCCAGCCGTCTCTGTGTCATTGATGACATCTGCCGAGTCAGTTATATTAACTACATTTCCCGCGAAATCTCTCAATGGTGAAGCAAACGATTTGTCGTTAGGCTTAGCGTTAGCTCGCTGATCTTCAAGATGTAGGGAAGTTAGAGATGTTAATCCAGTTAGTGGACTTATGTCGGTGATGGTATTTTCTTTTAGGGATAGAGTCTTTAGGGAAGTCAGTCCAGTCAGTGGGCTTAGGTTTGAGATTGAGTTGTGGTTTAATGACAAATTCTTAAGGTTTTTGGCAGCTTCTATTCCGGTTAGGTCGGTAATGTTTGAGTTGTCTAAGTTAAGATCTGTCAATTTTTCCAACTCTACGTCAGTAATTTTTTGATTTGCTGTACGAGTTGTGCTAAGTTTTTCTCCCAGTTTTTCATTAAGCAGCTTGTGCAGTTCTGTATCTTTTATTTCAACTTCTTTAGGCTTTCGCATTTCGTATGCGCGAACATAGTCGATTGACATAGTTGCCGGAAAATCGTTCGCAGCACCTACTGAATTGTGCGCATCGTTCCACGGAGTGTCAATGTAGTTACCTCCAATTGCTAAGTTAAGTCGTAAGAAGAATTCTTGATCAAACGGTCCATTTGGATTGCCTGTGGAGTTGTTATTTTTAAAACCGTCAATTTCACCGTGAAATTCGCCGTCAATGTAATATTCCAATTTTCCTTCTGTCCACTTAACGCCATACGTGTGCCATTCGGAGGTGTCTTTACTATCAAATTTGTTTTGTGGGATTACGCGCTGTCTACTTCCGCGAGAGCCTGGAACTCCAGGTGTCGTACTTTGCTTTCGCCAGTGTGCGTCAGAAGCAGCAAATTTTAGATTAGAACCTTTGGTTTCCACGATGTCAATTTCGCCACTATTAGGCCAGTCTCCATACTTCTTATCAGAAGGACTCATCCAAAAAGCAGGCCAGGTGCTCTTGTTCTTTGGCATTTTTATGCGAGCTTCAATATAGCCATATTTAAAGTTTGCTTTACCTTTTGTCTGTACGAAGCCAGAAGTAAAGTCTCCAGTCTTAGTGTTGCCGGTGCAAGTTTCACCTGGTTTATATAATCCAACCAAATTCAGACTGCCGCCGCTAACATTGACGTTTTCTGATTCGCGTCTGTAGCAGTTTTGAACTTGTTGGTTTTCGTCTTTCCATCCACCAGTATAGTAGCCCCATTTGGTCTCATCTAGCGAATTTCCGTCAAACTCGTCGCGCCAAACAGGTTCTGGATTCCAGTTTTCACTGTCTGTTGGCGGATATGGACTCCCTGCACTTTTGGCATTATCTATAGGCATAGTGAACAACGCCCCACCAATAATAAATGCAGCGACCATTAATCCGGTTACCGCCTTAAATTTTTTATTTAAAAAACGTTTTTTTATTAACATTTTTTATCTCTCCCAATATTTTAATATTTAACATCACTATAACAATAAGCGGAATAAAAGTAAAGTTTAGTATGTAGTTATTTTAACAACATGATTACAGAGGTGTTGGCTACTGGAGTTTCGGGTTGAAATAAAAAATTGCCACCCCGTAATGAGATGACAATTTTCCTGTAAACACTTAAGTCGAATTAGCGATTAATCGTTAGGTTTATTGACTTTAGAGATTTGATGTTGGAAACCGCTCTTAGGTCGAAGACAGAGTTGTTCTTAAGAGATAAAGTCTTAAGGTTTTTAGCTGCCTCCAATCCTGTTAAATCGTGAATTTTTTCTGCTTCTGATGCGTTGTCGGCTGCATCTAGGTTAAGATCTGTCAATTTTTCTAGCTCTACGTCAGTAATTTTTTGATCGTCTTTACGATTAGTACTAAGTGCTGTTGACAGGTTTTTATTAAGTTGAGTGCGCAAGTTATTGTCTGGTACGTTAACTTCTTTAGCTGTTCGTCTTTCGTATACGCGAACGTAATCGATTGACATAGTTGCTGGGAATGACTCTGGATATTTAGCTAGGGCATTGTAGGCGTTTGACCATTTACTACTTTGGCCGTCAATGTAATCACCGCCAATTGCTAAGTTAAGTCGTAGAAAGAATGGCTTGTCGAATGGGCCGTAAGGTGTGTTTGCTGCGTTTGGCTGACTGAATCCGTTGACGGTATGGAACTTTACGCCGTCAATGTAATATTCCAATTTTCCTTCAGTCCATTTTACGCCGTAAGTGTGCCACTGAGTAGTGTCTTTAAATCCAGCTGGCAATTTTTTACCTTGGGCATGCTTCTTGTATCCTGGTGAGATTCCCCAGTGAGCATCTGCTGCCGCGTAATCTAGGTTAGAGCCTTTAGTTTCTACGATATCAATTTCACCACTGCGAGGCCAACTACCATATGCAGATTCGTTAGGGCTCATCCAGAATGCTGGCCAGGTACTTTTATTATTTGGCATTTTTATGCGAGCTTCAATATAGCCGTAAGTCCAAAATTTTTTACCCTTTGTTTCTACGAATCCAGAGGTGAAATTGCCGCTTTTACTGTTGCCGCTACATTTTTCACCTGGCTTATATAATCCAACCAGATTTAGACTGCCATCTTTAACATTCACGTTTTCTTCTCTATTTCTATAGCAACTTTGAACGTGGTTTGCACCCCATCCGCCACTGCGCACATTCCAAGATTCTGCGTCTAATGACGTGCCATTAAATTCATCACGCCAAACAGGCTCTTGATTCCAGTTGGCGCTATCATTTAGTGGATAATCATCGCTAACAGTATTCTTAGCTTGTACGGTTGGCAAGGTAAGTAGTGATCCACTGACAACTAATCCAGCTATCATTATGCCGGTTAATATTTTAACTTTTGTATTTAAAAAGCGTTTTCTTATTAACATACACTCCCCTTAAATTTAATGCTAGACGTCAATTATAACAACAAGCAGAATAAAAATAAAAGAAGAATAGTCAATTTTACAGCAAAATTAAAGAACCATTATTTACTATATAAATAGCATTAATTAGAGGAATAATTACCATGAAAAAGGTATAAATGAGAACAAGTTAATTTAACAACAAACCTATGGCGACGATGGCTTCGCAGGAGATTAACTTGACCGCTAAGGAATATGGTGTTCTGGAATATTTGATGCGGAACAAAAGTAGGGTTTTATCGAAAGAACAGATAGAATATATAGTTTTTTGTTGTATTTTATACAATTATGCTTGTAAAGTGCATTTAGTAATGATATTGTGAGGTCACAAATTAAATAAAAACACAAACGTGTATGGGAGGGAAACAAAATGGGTGTTTCTTATACTAAAATAATCGGCGCCGCGTCGGTGGCGGCTATTATTGGCATAGTGGCGCTTCATTCGCCGGTAAGTGCTGCGCCAGCTTCATTTACGTGGACTGGCTCAGCTGGTGACCATAAAATGTCAACCGCTGGTAACTGGAAAGAAGGTCAAGTACCAACAGAAGGTTCTAAGTTGGTATTTAAGTGTGTTGATGGGCCTACTGAAAAAATTCAGAACGATTTAACAGTAGCTCTGTCGGGCTTAGAGGTTAAAAAGCTGGATAGTCTTCCTGACGGTAAGTGGTGTGCTAGATATAATATTGATAAGATGCGATTTACGTCAGATGCTGAATTTACTGGAGATCATACCAGTATCGATAGCAAAGATGAGCATAAAACTCCTGATGTTTATATTACTGGTGCTATTACTGGCTTATCAAACTTGAAGTCTAATGGATTTAATGGAGGATTTGACAGCAAACCGACCATAAATCGTTTTGAGGTTGCAAATACTGGATGTAATAACATAGGCTACACGCAAGCTTCAGAGATAATTATCGGAGAGAACGCCAGTGTGTCGCCAAAAAACGCTAACAGTGTTACTGTTAAGAGCAAAGGTCAACTAGACATTAGTTATTATAGCGATGAGACAAGTTCCAGTAAAATTACTTTTGAAAATGGCTCGATGATTTCTCATGGAATACATTGTCAATTCGTTGGAGGTTCTGGTTCGAACGTAACGACGGTTCTGTCTGGCGACATTACACTTAACGGTGACGTTGAGTATTGGCTGGCATCAAATGTCACATTGAAGATTACTGGTAAACTTAGCGGCCCCGGTAAGCTGGTTGCGCATAAAGATAATGAAGGTACAGTACTGGTTGAGTCTTCAAATAACACCAGTGGCACGCCGAATGGTCAAATTGGCTATACTAACGAGGCTAAAACAATACAACTAGACGGCAATAAGCCTGATGAGTCTGTGATTGTTAAAAAGGGTGAAACAGTTTTACTAAATGGCAGTCGCTCTTATGTGACCGTTCGTGAAGGTGGTGTATTTGGCGGTGATGCCACGGTAAAGGGTCTTTATGTATCAGGTATTGTTGCTCCGGGTAATTCACCAGGTAAAATTACCGTATTGGGAGACTTCTCTCTAGAGAATACCGGTGTATATAAGGCTGAAATCTTAAACAAGGATCACTATGATCAGATTGTTGCACATGATGTTTATCTAAATGGTAGTCTAGACTTAACATACTTGGCTGGTGGTGTCATTAAGAAGGGTGATACCTTTACGATCGTCAGCAACAACGGCACTAACCCTGTCCAAGGAACATTTAAGGATTTACCTGAAGGTGCAGAGGTAACTGTAAGCGGCGCAACCTTCAAGATTAGTTATGTTGGCGGTGACGGTAATGATGTTGTACTGACGGCACAGAATGACTCAAAAGCTCCAAAAGCTCCAAATACAGGTGGTGAAAAATTGTCTGTTAATTTGATTGGGGCTATAGCTGGAGTAGTTTCAGCAGCCGCTCTGCTATTCGTAACAAAGCGAAAGAGTCTTAGTAAGAAGTAAAGAGCTGAAGTAAAGGCTTAAAAAATCGACAGGCACGCCATAAGCGGTTTGACGCAGAGCGTGCCTGTTGGCTACAATGAGGTAGATATGGTACGGGGAGAACGAAATATACGCAATTTACAGACACAGCCAAAGGCTAGGGGTCGAGTGGTCGTACCGCGACGCAGGCTGATGAGTGATATTGTTGTAAATGTGACTGATAGTGTGAATATGAAGCATACTGAAGATATTGCTCATCATTCTGTGTCGACTAAGACAAAACAGCCTCGGCAGTGTATAAAATCAAAGAAACCTACGTTAATTAATAAAAAACTGACTCGAGCAGCCCGCTTGCTAGATATCTATGGAGAGTCTGTGTTTGTCGGTGATTTTCGGGGTAGTAAGCAGAGATATATTAAGCAATCTTTGCGAAATATTTTAGGCGGTAATTTTCGTAAAAAGCTTCCTGGCGTAATTGCGGTTATTCTCTTGACGGTTTCAATATATTCGTTTGTTGACTCTTGGCTGTTGAATAGTCGAATAAAGAACGCCGTTAATGGGGCGCCAGTAACAGCACGCAGCGATGATTCTAATGATCGTAGAAGTAGTGAAGGTAAAGATGAAACTAAAGTGTCTAATGATACTATTGCCAAATATAGGGTTGCTGCAGATTTGCCGCGAGTCATCACCATTGAGAAGTTGGGAGTTAAGGCTAGGGTTTTGCAAATGAGCGTCAATTCGGACGGTTCAATGCAGTCACCTGTCAACATCTTTGATGCTGGATGGTATACCGGCAGTGTTAAGCCAGGTCAGTTAGGCGCATCTATTATTGTCGGGCATGCGTCCGGTACAACTTCAGGTGGAGTTTTTAATAAGCTAGAGTCTTTGAGTGCCGGTGATACGATTAGTGTCGAGCGTGGCGACGGTAAAATACTACGTTATCAGGTGATAAAAAAACAAACAGTTAAATTATCTGATGTGGATATGAATAGTTTTATTCGGCCAGCTGATGGTGTATCTGAGGGTCTGAATTTGATGACGTGCGCAGGAGAGTGGATAAAAAATTCCCAAACTCGTAATAATAGAGTAATGATATTTACTAAGCGGATTTAAGTTGTCTGATGTTATAATTTATGCATGGGAACATTGCCAGATCACGATGAGTTATTAACCGATAGAGCCTTGCGGTGTGCGGCGACGGAGCTGAACGTTGATTCATCTGAATTACGGATCACGTCAGTAAGTGGCGGCTTTTCGCTTAATCGCCGAGCGTTAGTGTCGTCTGGTGGTCGAACGATTTTCGTTAAAGAAGTTGATGCTAATTTATTGTCGGATGAGGGCGAGCGGGAACTAGGCTGGCTAAAAAAGATTATGCAGTAACGCGTTTGTTACAGAAAACTTATCCGCAATATGTTGCTGATTGGACTGAATTGGCTGATGATGGTCACGTGTTGATGACGAGCAGTTACGCTTCGTCAGATGGGTGGTTGTGGCAGCCTCCGACGGATAACTCTGTCGCGGAACGTTATATTTCGACGGTGATAACCGCGGTTCGAGAGTTGGAAAAAATAAAATTGCCGCAGGAGTTGATTGAAGAATTGCAACTACAACCGTTTGTGGCGAGAGAGCTTGGCTTAGATGATGGGATTGATCAGATTATTGCTGACGCTGATATTCGTCGTCGGTTGATTGATAACTATCAAAAACTATTGCCAAATCAGCTGGAGATTAATCAGCGGCGTTGTCAGGCTATAATTGAGCTGTTAGAAAAGCGCGATGAGTTGATTGATATTTCGGCGCGCGCTAAAGAATTTGCCAAGCAGACGGAAGATTGCTTTAATCATTCGGATGTTCGTAGTGATAATTTGGCATTTAATCCGCAAACTGGCGAGTTGAAGTTGGTTGACTGGAACTGGGCTTCCTATGTGCCCCAGGGATCTGGTGCGACAGAATTTCTGGTTGATATGGCGCGCTATGGTCATGACGTAACGCCGTGGCTAGGTGAGTTGAACGTGGAAATGCTGGCGTCATTTGTCGGATTTTTCCTTATACGTAGCCTCAAGCCACCACTCAAGCCGGGTGATAATCTTCGTCAAATGCAGGCGTTATCAGCGGCTGTTGCTTATGATTTACTGGAGCGTATGTGACGGACTCTCATCCGCTAATCATTCTCCGCGGTAATTCTGGTTGCGGCAAAACCAGCACGGCGCGCTTACTCCAGCGTCAACTAGGCTACGGCACGATGTTGGTGTCACAGGATGTGGTGCGCCGGGAAATACTGCGCGTGAAAGATAGCGAAAGCAATCCGGCGATTCAGCTGATTTACGATCTATGCATGTATGGCAATAATGTTGACTATACGGTGATTTTGGAGGGTATTTTGAGCAATAAAAAATACGGCGCGATGCTGCGCCGGCTGCTGGATGATTTTCAGGGTGAAAAACTGATTTATTATTTTGACGTATCGTTTGAGGAAACGGTGCGCCGCCACGCTACCAAGCCAAGCGCTCATGAATTTGGCGAATCAGAAATGCGCCAGTGGTGGAAAGATCAAGATGTTTTGAATGTACCAGGCGAGCAGCGAATCGGTGAACAGCTGTCTCAGGCAGAAATTGTCGATCTGATTCACCGCGACGTTTTGGCATTATCAGAGGGAGCAAATACTTCCGCATCTCGTATGTAAATAATACAATGTACTTTCATTGACAGACGCTATATATCGCGTGTATATTCAATATTAAGCACTACATATGGTGTTTTAGAAAATAAATAACGTTTTTTGCAACATGTACCCACTGGAGAGGTTGGGCTAGTTTGCTATTTTTATAAACAAGGAGGGGGAATGTATAAATCAATTAAAAAACGCGATGGTCGAACTGCTAAATTTGATCGAAAAAAAATTGAAAAAGCAATTGAAAAAGCAGGACTGGAAACTGGTGAATTTGACGCCGCTCAAGCAGTTGAATTGACCGACAAAGTTTTGGGTGTTTTGGAGACTCGTAACCAAAAGCGTCTACCAAGCGTTGAAGATATTCAGGATATTGTTGAGGATGCGTTGATTGACTCTAAGTTTAAGAAGACTGCAAAGGCGTACATTATTTACCGCGATCAGCATAAAAAATTGCGCGAAATTACCTCTAATGCACACGTTGATTTGATTGATAAATATCTGGAAAATTTGGACTGGAAAGTTAATGAAAACTCTAATATGGGCTACAGTCTTCAGGGTTTGAATAACTATGTTTCAGCAGAAATTACGAAGACTTACTGGCTGGATAAAATTTATACATCGAAGATTGGGCAAGCTCATAAAGAAGGCGACTTGCATATTCACGACCTTAACTTGCTAAGCGTTTATTGTGTTGGTTGGGATTTGACTGACTTGTTACAAGAAGGATTTACTGGCGTTGCTGGTAAGGTTGCCTCTAAGCCAGCTAAGCATTTCCGATCAGCGCTTGGTCAAGTCGTAAACTTCTTTTATACATTACAGGGCGAAGCGGCTGGCGCTCAAGCTTTCTCCGATTTTGACACACTATTAGCGCCGTTTATTCGCGCCGACAAATTGAGCTATGAAGAAGTAAAACAGGCTATTCAAGAATTCGTTTTTAATGTTAATGTGCCGACTCGTGTTGGCTTTCAGACGCCGTTTACCAACATTACACTTGACCTTGAATGTCCAAAGCATATGGCAGATAATCCAGTGATTATTGGTGGCGAAATGCAGGACACGACTTATGGCGAATATCAAGAAGAAATGAATATGCTAAACAAGGCGCTGCTGGAGGTTCTTTCTGAGGGCGACGCTAATGGTCGCGTGTTTACCTTCCCAATTCCAACGGTTAATATCACCAAGGACTTCAATTGGGATAATCCGGTGATTGAAAATTTATGGGAAGCTAGCGCTAAATACGGCATTCCGTACTTCTCAAACTTCATCAATTCTGACATGGATCCAGAAGATGCGCGCTCGATGTGCTGTCGATTGCGTATTGACAATCGTCAATTGGAATATCGTGGCGGTGGCTTGTTCGGCTCAAATCCAATGACTGGTTCGGTCGGTGTGGTAACGATAAACTTGCCACGACTGGCGCTAAAATCTAAGAACGAAAAAGAATTCTTTAAGGGGTTGGCTGAACTTATGGATATGGCAAAGGACAGTTTGGAAACCAAGCGTAAAGTTTTGGAGCGATTGACCGACGCTAATTTGTATCCGTACACCAAGTTTTATTTGCGAAACATTAAACAGCGTTTCAATCAATATTGGAAGAATCATTTTTCAACTATCGGTTTGATCGGCACGAACGAGGCGGCGCTTAATTTACTAGGCGTTGATATTGGCACGGAAAAAGGTAAGGCTTTTGCTGAGAAAACGCTTGATTTTATGCGTGATCGTTTGGTGGAATATCAGAAGGAAACTGGCAATAATTACAACCTTGAGGCAACGCCAGCTGAAGGCACAACGTATCGATTGGCGCAGCTTGATAAAGCCAGCTTCCCAGATCGAGCGCATTTTGCCAACGGAATTGGCGCGGAAGTTAAATGCCCGTTCTACACCAACTCTAGCCACTTGCCAGTTAATTACACGGACGATTTGTTTGAGTTGATGGATCTTCAGGACAATTTGCAAACCAAGTACACGGGCGGCACGGTGATTCACTTCTTCTTGGGCGAGCGTATGGACGATCCGCAAACTTTGAAAAAATTGGTGAAAACGATTTGCGAAAATTACAAATTGCCATACTTTACGTTCAGTCCAAGCTTCTCAATTTGTAAGAATCACGGCTATATTGTTGGCGAGCATCCAGAATGTCCAAATTGTGGCGAATCGACAGAAGTTTACTCGCGTGTGGTTGGTTTCTTGCGTCCAGTTTCTCAATGGAATAAGGGTAAGCAAGCGGAATTTGAAATGAGGGAGCATTATGACGATGCCGCCGAACACCAGCGACTTAGCGCCGTCGCGGCAGCTTAAGGTGTCAATTGGTGGAATTCAGAAGCTGTCGCTCGTGGATTATCCAGGGCACGTGGCGGCAGCTCTGTTTCTCTCTGGTTGCAATATGCGGTGTGGTTATTGCCATAATCCTGAATTGGTATTACCTGAACGGTTAGCGCCGAGTATTCCGGTTGATGAAGTGATGATATTTCTAAAATCGCGAGTTGGTCGACTGGACGGCGTGGTGATTTCTGGCGGTGAGCCAACGGTAAATGAAGATTTGCCGGAGTTATGTCGGATGATTAAGAAACTTGGTTTTGATATTAAATTGGATACCAACGGCACGCATCCAGATATAGTTCGCGAAATGGTTGAGGAAGAGCTGATTGACTTTATTGCGATGGATGTAAAAGGTCCACTGGAAAAATATGTTGAAATTGCGGCGCGACCGATTGATTTGGAAGCGATCAAGGAGAATGTTCGGTTGATGATTGATTCGGGAATTGATCACGAATTCCGTACGACGATTGTCCGCGAGCAATTGGAAGTTAGCGATTTTGAGAAGATTGGCGAGCTGGTTAAGGGCGCGAAGAGATTTGCCTTGCAACATTTTCGCACTGGCACGACAATTAGTCCAAAGTTTGCGAATTACCACACTTTTACTGACGAAGAATTTAGAGAAGCTCAGAAAATAATGGAAAGGTACGTTGGAGAATGCGTGATTCATTAGAGGTTGAAATTGTGCGCGTCCGTCAGGAAAATCCTGAGGTGAAGACGTTATATTTTGCGCGACCGTTCGACTTTACCGCCGGACAATATATTACGGTTTTTATTGATGGCAGCAGCGTGCGTGAAGGGAAGGCTTATAGTATTTCTTCTACTCCTGGCGATGAGCTAATGTCAATTACCGTGAAGAATGTTGGTGGTGAATTTTCTAGCTATTTATGTTCACAGAACGTTGGCGATAAATTACAAATTAGCCACGCTTATGGCGATTTCAATCCGCAAACAGAAAGTCCTTTGGTTGGAATTGCTGCGGGCTGTGGACTTAGTCCAATTTGGAGCGTTATGGCAAGTTCTAGCCAGCCGACGTTTTTATATTTTAGTCAAAAATCGCCAGAATATATGGTTTTTGAAAATGAGCTAGCGGCGTCAAATATTAAAGTGAAGAAGTTTAGTACTCGCCAGCAGATTGAGGAAAAAGATGGTTGGTTTAACGGTCGATTTAATGTGGAAAAAATTGTTCATGAAACGCCAGAAGATGCGCATTTTTTGGTCTGTGGAAGTTTGCCGTTTGTTAGAGATGTTTGGCAAAAATTATCTGCCGCCGGTGTAAGTGAATTGAAAATTTCAACGGAGACTTTTTTTGAGCAATGATTGGGGTGACGACTACAGTAGAATTATCATCGACAGTAATTGATAGTGATGATTTTGATGTGTTTTTGTCGCTGAGAGATGGCAATATTAGCGAGGATTTTTCGTCTAGTGTTGGTGAAGAAGTGACTGATGGTGTAGATCGGTTTGATTTGGTGGCGGTAGCTAGCGGTGAAGCAGAGTTACCTTCTACCGAGAAAGTATCAGCGTCAATTGGTCAAACGGCATGCGCGACATGTGTTGGCTGCCCATTTCTTAGTCAGTGCGTAAAACCTCAGGCGTTAGTCATGAAACAGGAGTCGGAAAGACAGGAGAATGTATCTGATGATATGAATTCTGCAGATGAAGAGGCGATTCCTAATTTGTTGGAAATGACACCAAAACAAAGCTATTTGGATAGACTATTGGCTCCAGATGATTTCGATAGTCTGGATGAAAATGGACGCGGAGAATTGGTGTTGGCGGGATATTCAGAGTCTACCGATTATCAAGAGCCTATTATTAAAAAAGCACCTGAGCCAGTGGTATCAGAGGCGAAGCCCATAGATTTGACAACTAAAACAAATAAGTCAACTGAGAAACTCATACCGCAGGAACGAGAAGATAAAACTTCGACTAACCAGGCGGTTGATGCTTCGGGCGAGGATGTGGGCATTGAGAAGATAGGGGTGGTCAGCCCTTCGGTGGAGATGAAGCCGCACATTATTGATTCTATTTCTGACGCAGTGCATAATGACAGCAAGAAGCCGGCACCAGAGTCCTTAGATACGCCGACAAAGACGGAAAATGCGCCGGTATCGGTAGTGATAGATAAGAACACCCAAACCGTTGATGATAATAGCAATTCGCTGGAACATGAAACTGTTTACCCTGCGGCTAGCGATAATAAGATTGCTGCTAAGGCTGTAGAGTCTGAGCCGAGCCGAGAAGCAGAAAATGATGAAAGTGCTTTTACGTCAATTTCCGAGCAGCAGCACTTGGCAGCACAATTTGATGCAGTAGGGGCGGATAAATCTGCGATTACGGTACCAATTGACAATTCTGGTACGAAAGCACCAGTATACATTCAATCTAACGAGATTAATATAGATGCGACGCCGGATTATAATAATTCTGTCGAATCGACTGACATTGTTGATAATGAGCGGCTGATTGATACCGCAATAGTTGATGAAGCTAAGGTTGATCCTCCAAACGAGGAGATTGACATATTGGCGGCGGATCAAATTTTCACTGATACACAGGTCTTGTCAATTGAGCAACTTGACTATAGTGGTACGGTGATAGAGCGTAGTCATGGTAAGGGTAATGATTTTTGGGCTGAAGAAGATGCGGTTTTCTTTATCGAACGGCAGGAGTCCCCAGTAGTAGAGTCGGAAACGTCTTCTGCTGAAGCAGTGACGATTGCGCTGCCGGTAGAAACGATTACAGTGCGTGAAGAAACTGATGACTCTGAGCCAGTGGAACAAGTAATTATTTCCACCTCACCGATTATTGAGCCAACACTTGATGTTGAGTCGGACGAGGTGGCAACGAAAATTCCAGAGGAATGTCTCGTGCTTCGTGAGGAGTTTGTGAAAATATCGGAAAAAAGCGATTTGCTGCGCAGTGATGATGAAATTGAAAGTGTAATTATGGATGTTAGTGACATAAAATCAGGCATCAACCTGTCCGTAGAGCAAGCAGAACTTAACGATATTCTGAATGATTGTGCCTATAATGGCGAAGAAAGTGTCGCGAATGGTGATGATTTGCTGATGAATATCCATCCATCATCTGGTTTATGGCCAGACGATAGTCCGCTAAATCCAGAAGAGGGAGTGGTGACAACGACTCAATCGGCTGCGGATGACTCATCATTGGTATCGCGGCTGGTTGGTGTGTTGGTGGTGGCGATGTGTGTGGTGCGCGGCCGACAAGCTAGAGTGATTCCGAATAGCTGATGATCTTTGCGTGGTGTAAGCGATAAATAGGGCTGCGCGAAATGATAGCGCGAAGATTGGCAGCTGATGAATGGTTAAAGCCTGATATAATGAAACTATGAAAGTGCTCGACAAGCCGAAAATTGATCGTCCCCGCGAGAAGTTGGCACGTTACGGTACGGCGCGGCTGAGCGACTTGGAGCTGTTGATGGCGATTATTGGCAGCGGTAATGCTCGGGCCGATGTCGGCAAGATTGCGCGCGAGGTACTGAAAATTTTGCGTCAAAAGGGCGGTGATGTTTCGTATGATGATCTGCGTAGCGTGGTTGGTTTGGGTGAAGCGAAAATCCCGGTGATTTTGGCGAGTTTGGAACTGGCGCGGCGGTACTTGCTGGACAGCGACCAGTCAATCATCGACAGTCCAGAAAAGGCGGTCGAGCTACTGGCCGACATTCGCGACAAAAAGCAGGAATATTTTGTTTGCCTGACACTGGACGGTGCGAATCGTTTGATTGCCAAGCGGGTGGTGACTATCGGTACGTTGACGGCCAGCCTGGTACACCCGCGTGAGGTCTTCGCTGACTCCATCGCCGACCGCGCGGCCTCAATCATCGTGGCGCATAATCATCCGAGCGGGAGCTTGGAGGCCAGTCGGGCTGATAAAGAAGTAACGAACAGGCTAATGGAAGCGGGAAAACTACTTGGCATTACGCTTAATGATCATATTATCGTTACGAAAACTGACTACAAAAGCCTGCTACACCCAGAGTAAACGACCCCCAAATCTGATATAATCTATCTATGAATACGAGGGAGCTTGAAAAGCAGTTATGGGCTGCGGCGGATAAACTACGTGGTAATATCAGTTCGTCGGATTATAAATATGTCGTGCTGGGACTGATTTTTCTAAAATATGTTTCGGATGCGTTTTCGGCGCGGTACCAGGCGGCAGTTGATGAGAATTATGATCCAGAAGACAGGGATTGGTATTTGGCGGAGAATGTTTTTTGGATTCCCAAGGAGGCTCGCTGGGAATACTTGGTAGCGAGCGCCAAGCAGCCAGAAATTGGTGTGTTAGTTGATAGCGCCATGGAGGCAATTGAACGCGACAACCCAAGTTTGAAGGGTGTCTTGCCGAAAAATTATGCTCGTGAAGCTCTGGACAAACGCCGTCTAGGTGAGCTTATCGATTTATTTACCAATATCAAATTTGATACTGCCAGCTCCAAAGACTTGCTTGGTCAAGTCTATGAATATTTTATGGGTATGTTTGCTGACAGTGAGGGTAAGCATGGTGGCGAATTCTACACGCCGCGCTCCATCGTGAAGCTGCTGGTAGAAATGCTTGAGCCGTACAGTGGGCGCGTGTATGACCCATGTTGCGGTAGTGGCGGTATGTTCGTCTGGAGCGAGAAATTTGTCGAGGAGCATGCTGGACGTGTCAGTGATATTGCGGTATATGGTCAAGAATTGAACGAAACCACTTGGCGACTCGCTAAAATGAATATGGCAATTCGGGGAATTGATGCGAATATCAAACGCGGCGACACCTTGATGGATGACCAGCTTCCCGACCTGAAAGCTGATTATATCTTGGCCAATCCGCCGTTTAATATTAGCGACTGGGGTCAAGAACATTTGCAGGCCGACCCACGTTGGAAGTATGGTCTGCCGCCAAAGGGTAATGCTAACTTTGCGTGGATTCAACATATGATTCACCATTTGAGCCCGCGCGGTACTGCAGGTTTTGTATTAGCAAATGGGAGCATGGGCAGTCAAACTAGCGGTGAAGGTGACATCCGTAAGCAGTTAGTGCTCAATGATATGGTTGATGCCATTGTCACACTGCCAAGCCAACTGTTTTTCAATGTAGCCATACCGTGCTGTTTATGGTTTGTGTCGCGTGATCGTGCCAATCGTCACGGTAAAGTACTGTTTATCGATGGGCGTAATTTGGGTAAAATGGTAACCCGCCGTAACCGCGAGCTGACCGAAGAAGATATTGCTCGGGTGGCGAAGACGTATCATGATTATAAAACTGCCAGTGCGGAGTATGTTGATCAGCCGGGTTTCTGTAAAGTCGCTAATCTAGAAGAAATCAAGCAGCATGATTATGTACTGACGCCTGGTCGTTACGTGGGCGTCGAGGAGGCTAAGGAAGATGATGAGCCGTTCGCCGAGAAATTTGCCCGGTTGACGGCTGAGCTGGAGGGTCAGTTTGCGAAGAGTCGTGAGTTAGAGGTGAAAATAAAAGAAAATCTTGCCAAAATAGAGAAAGAAATCAAATGATGAATGGCGATAACCTGAAAAGCGAGATGGTGGTATATGTTGGCGATGATGGTAGGCCGCAGATTCAAGCTAGGCTACAAGATGAAAATATGTGGCTCACTCAAGTGCAGTTGGCCCAGGTATTTCAGACTACAAGGCAAAATATAGGTCAGCATATTAAGAATATCTACGAAGAGAAAGAGCTTGACCCTTCGGCAACTATAAAGAAATTCTTTATAGTTCAAACTGAAAGTGATCGTGAGGTCTCGAGAAATATAGAGCATTATAGCCTAGACACGGTAATTGAGCTTGGTTACCGTGTGAAGTCAAATATTGCTACCAATTTTCGCATCTGGGCTATCTGTGAAGGAGAAGGTTAAGGGGAAGAAATGAAAGAATTAACAGATAAACAAATCCTAAGGCATTTGCACAATAATACTATTCTGCGTAACAATCAGCTGTCAATGCTTGTGAAGCTACTAAATTCATTGAAAGAAAGTACCGTTTTGGCAATTGATGGTGCATGGGGATCCGGTAAAACGGTGTTTGTAAAGCAACTACTAATGTTATCTGACAGTGCTATTCAAGATTATGGCCATAATACTCTTGACGAGAATGCAATCAACCTTTTGCGAGAAAAACAAAAAACTTTCTATTTCAATGCGTGGGAATATGATTATCTTGGCGACGCGCTCAGTGCTATGTTGCTAAAGTTGATAGCGGACGACGATGAAAGTCTGACCCAAGGCTCGATAAAGAAGGCTCTTAGTATGATAACCATGTCTGCAGGATTAAAGAACATAACCCATGATTTTATAGACATTGATAATAAGACTAGTAAGGCTGACCTTGTCAAAGCGGTAAAAGATCAAGTAAATCGACACGATACAGTAAACGAATTCATTGATAAGTTAAAAGGTGATTCCGAAAGACTCATTTTTGTAATTGATGAGCTTGATCGCTGTCGTCCGTCTTTTGCTGTCGAGTTGCTAGAGGTTGTTAAGCATTATTTTATGTGTGATGATGTGACGTTCATCATTACGACAAATGTCAATCAACTTTCACATACAATTAAGAAATATTACGGAAGTGACTTTGATGGATATGCGTATCTAAATAAATTTTTTGATTTTACGTTTGGTTTGCGTAAGGTGAGCATCGAAGTGTATGCAAGAAGCGTACTTGACTGGATGGAAGGCAGCATGATAGTTAATGGAGTTGCATTTGACGCTATAGAATACTACGGCTTTGAGATGCGTGAAATTAATTCATACTATTCATCACTTCGTTTGGTGAGTCGGTTTCTGACAAGAAATAACAACTGGAGTGAGGACCAATACCCAGTACAGCTTGTATTTGTGCCTTTGGCTCTTGCGCTAAAGATAAAAAACGATAGTTTATATGAACAATTTACATCAAGCAAAGGTGAGGGTATACTAAGAGATTTTACTGTTAGTTCATATAGTACTCTTAGATATGCAGAGAGACTTGTCCATGAAGATCGTTCAAGCTTATCGCAAGAGGAGATGAAAGAGAAGGCGGTAGATGCGTTGATAGTGGAGTACAAAAAACTCTTTACTCCCGAAGGTAGGCGACGGAGCGGTGAAAACTTACAAGATTTTCAAGAAGCGATTGCTCTCATTGGTTCATATACAACGATCTCTGCAGAAGGTGATGAGCAATGATGCGGACAGTTTCGTTGAGCGATATTTGTACTAAAATTACATCTGGTGGAACGCCGTTAACCAAGAGGGATAACTACTATGGTGGCGGTATACCGTGGTTAAGGACTCAGGAGGTTAATTTTGGTAATATTTATTCAACTGAAAAAACAATTACAGAATTAGGACTAAAGAACTCATCGGCGAAGATTATCCCTAAAGATTCTGTGATTGTAGCTATGTATGGTGCAACTGCCGGTAAGTCTGCTATTAATAAGATTCCACTGGCTACAAACCAAGCTTGTTGCAATTTAATAATTGATAACAGCAAAGCTGACTACAGGTTCGTATACTACTATCTTGTAAATAGTTATGAAAAACTTCTAAGTGCCGCTGTTGGTGCTGCTCAGCAGAATTTGGGTTCTAAGCAAATATCAGCTATGACCATCAATCTGCCGCTACTCGACCAACAAAAGAAAATTGCCAATATTCTCGGCAGTCTTGATGAAAAAATCGAGCTCAATCGCCGTATGAACGAAACCCTCGAGCAGCTCGGTCAAGCTCTCTTTCGCTATTATTTTGTTGACAATCCTGAGGCTAAAAACTGGAAGAGAGGAGTGATCTCTGATTTGGGTGAGGTCGTTACCGGAAAAACTCCTAGTAAGAAAAACCAAAAATTCTTTGGAGATGAAGTGGCTTTTCTTAAAGTTCCCGACATGCATAAAACATCCATAGTTATAAAAACATCCGATAACCTCTCATTAATGGGTGCAGAGAGCCAAAAATCTAAATATATATCTAGGTGGTCTACATGTGTTAGTTGTATAGCCACTGTTGGCGTTGTGTCGCTAGCTGGGAAAAACATGCAAACCAACCAGCAGATAAACTCAATAATACCTAGAGAGTCTTATTTCAAATTCTTTAATTACTTTTTAATGCGACACAAGTCTGATTACATAAAAACCTTAGCCAGTAGCGGTTCAGCAACTCCCAACCTAAATATGGGGCATTTTAGTAATATCACAGTAGTCATACCTGATAGAGAATTACTCAAGGAGTTTGACGCTAGAGTAAATCATTTGTTTTTACAAATGGAAAATAATTTGCAAGAAAATGAGACATTGATGAATATTCGCGACTCACTTTTACCAAAATTAATTTCTGGAGAGATTATTTTATGAGTAAACTCAATGACGTGATTTCTGAAGATATATTTTTGAACGCATTTCACATACTTCAAGAATACATGAGCAATCAGGGTAGTTCTCTTATCGATACCAACCTTAGACTAATAAGACCCTATTTTGATAGGTTGAATGATAGAACTGTAAAGAAGTTTTATAAAATGTATATACAAGACGAAAAGGTATATGCAATTCCAGAGCTTTGTATGTCTGAAATAGTTACAATACCAAAGAGTATGACTGGTGTCAGAGAGTACAGATATATGAGCTCTTTTGCACATATCCTCTACACGGCCTTCGGACTGGTATTTGTTGAATGTACAAGTCCGTTGATTGATACACTCAACTTTAAGGAACGCGGTATCTTTCCGTATTTTCCAACAAGGTTCATAAAAAGGGGTAGCGGTAAAAAGGAATGGGTTGTTAAAAATAAATACAGAGAAGAATATTCGAACTTCATAAAAAAGCTGGAGTTGATCATTGAGCCTGGGGATGTGATAATTAAAACAGATATATCAGCATACTTTGAAAGGATTAATCATAGAAAGCTTCTTACACTGCTTGACGAATTTTCTTTCATGTCTTCTTTAAGACTTCATAACATTAGGGAAGATACTTATGACTCGCTGGAATTTTACATTGATAACTTGATGCAAGGAAAAATAGGAATTCCTCAGGGGCGAAAGAACTTTGCGTCTGACTTTTTTGGTTATTTTTATTTAATTCCGTTTGATAATCAAATTAGCGAGCTATGTGTCTCACAGCATTTAGCGTTTAAGGCTTCAATTCGCTATGTTGACGATACATATGTAGTACTAAAGAAGACAGACGAAACGATCGGAAATAAAGAAGTTAACAGAGAGCTGCTCAGTATTGAGCAAAGAGTTTCAAGCTGGCTGTTTGATGAATTGGGGCTAACACTAAATCCCGCGAAGACCCGAAGAATTATTATTACGACAGAAGCTGAGAAGACAGAATTTATTCGAGATACGAGTAAAAGTGTCTCACAAAGCGATAATAAGGCTGTGGTTCTTAGGGATGGTAAAGAAGCAGGGTTTAATGATTTAAAAGAAGCACTGAGCAAGCTCTGTTTTACGGACGATAATCGTTTTGAGACGAATATACTATCGCGCGACCAAAAGGAGAGCCTAAAATTTGTATTCTCTCCGAGATTCAAGAAGCTTATGAGAAAAAAGAGTAAGAGAGATGAAATCTACGAGGCTCTAAAGTCTATCGATATAGAAGTGGCAGTGGATGACATTAATATCATTTCGCAATTATTCGTACAGGATGGGGATGCCCGCTTCAAGAAACTTGTAATAGACGATATTTTTAGAAAGAATAATTACATTGATCTTCGCGATAGAAGGGCAGTCCATATTATACTTACTATGCTCGCCTATTTTTCGGCTCCTAGGAGCTTAGCAAAGAATATTGATAAGAACGACACCGTTAAAAGTGATTCATATGGGCAATATTTGGCTATAGCGGTGGAATGTGATCGATCCAAACTAGAAAATAGCTCTATCTCTAGAAGGATAGAACATGAATTTCGCGGACATAAGTTTAAACGTTATATCAATACTACGGCAGAATATAATAGAGTTATAGATAAGATAATGCACAGCAATATGTGCAGCGGTCCGCTAATCCAAGCCATTAAGCTGTATAATTATGAGATGTGTCAAGGTCGCTGGGATGTTGCGTTTAATCAGCTGCAGAGCATCTTTCATGAAATCATGAAGTTAAAATACGGGCTTGGTGACGGTGCAACCATCTCTGATATAGCTAATAAATTAACGTTTTTAAGTCCTCGCCAAGAACTGCTTTTGCGTAAATTCTATGATAGGAGAAATTTTAACCCGATATCACACCCGAGTAAAAAAGGCTTGCCTGCAGAGAAGGTTGGACTAACCGAGCTAGAAAGCTATCGACATGATATATTGAATATACTAGATACGTGTTTTGATAAATGGTGCTTAGAGGATTAGTAACAGATTGTGAATAAAATGAGGCGTACGAGAACGCCTCATTTTATAATTATTATCCTTTCGGCGGATGCGGGTCGTTGCCATAGCTATTCCGCGCTCCGATCTTGCCGTTTTTATTATGAATAATATGCTCAGCCTTTTGACTGATGGCAGTCTTGCGACCAGCTGCTTGAGCCTCGGCTTTAGTCGAGTAGACTTTTGCTACCCTTGATGCGCCAGAACTCTTATTTCCCCAACCGCCCGGACGAGGGACGGTGTGGATTTGCTTATTTTTTGCCATATAAACTCTCCTTTCATATAGCGTTGATATTGTATTTTGGTCGGTTTACGCTATACTAAAAGGTGCATGGGCTAAAAATTATGCACGATTTATCCGCGAAAGCGGATTTTTTCGTATATCATCAGGATGTTACCCTCCTGGAGATTTCACACTTCCCACCTAGTATGATTTCCTGAATACTAGTATAACAGGCTAATATTTTTATGTCAATATATAATCATAAAAATGTAAAAATATTTTACAAAAGACTTGACATAAGCGATATGAGTATGATACAATGAAATAACTTAAGGAAAATGCAAGGAGCTATTATATGAATAATCTCGCAGATAATCTCAAATCCGCACGAACATCTAGGGGGCTGACGCAAGATCAAGTTGCTCAGGCTATTGGCTTAACCAGGCCAACATATGCTTTGATAGAGTCTGGAAAGCGAGATGTAACCTTGTCGCAGGCAGAAACGCTGGCGGCGCTATTGCGTACTAGTGTTGATGAACTGCGTGGTGTGGGTATTCCTGTTTTTAACACTGAAGCGTCAATGGAAAAATATAAACAAATGATTCTTAATGCGCTTGAGGCTGGAGCTGATAAAGATGGAAAAATCACCAAGACAAAATTAGCTAAGCTGGTGTATTTAGCAGATTTTACGTGGTATTATAACCATTTAGTGCCAATGTCTGGTATGTCTTATCGCCGTTTACCCCAAGGACCTGTGCCAGAAACATATTTTCGGGCGATTGATGAGCTGGTAGAAAGTGGCGTGTTGTGCCTGGAGGAAAAGGGCAGGGCGTTCATGCTGTCTATGACAGAAAGCGGTGCTGCACCTAGCGGTAAATTATCACCAGAAGAGCGTCAAATGATTCGTAAAATTAGTGAATCGTGGCAAGGTAAGCAGACGCATGAGATTGTCAACTTTACGCACGAACAATTACCGTGGAGTATTTGTCGCGAAGGAGAAGTGATTCCATACGGTTTAATTACGCAAGAGAATCCCGAGAAAGTGTATGGAACTGCCGATGTCGCCAAACTATAGTTATGAATGGATGTCGTTTGCCGAGCGTCACTATGCTAAAACTTTTGCCAAAAAGTATAAAAATAGCTGGCTAGAGACGCGTGATAATATTGACGAAGTATGTAAGCGTATAGATAGGATGCTGGATTTCGACCGCGCAGATTTGATTTATTCGGTAGAATATTATAAGTTAGTGAAACTTGATTTTGCAGTAGCTGGCACACGCATTTCTCCTAAAAAATCTGGCAATCGTTGTCTACTGTTTGTAGATGAGGAATTACGTCACGTACAGATATTGATTGCTTATTCAAAAAATGATATTGGTCCGCCAAACGAAACGGCCAAATGGAAGCAGATTATTAAGGCACAATATAAGCATATTGCAAAAATATTTTCACTGTAGCGTATAATAAAGGAGGGTATGACCGAATCTCAAATCGAACAATACGCGCTTGATATCCTGGCTAATCTCGATTGGCAGATTTTGCACGGACCGGATATTGGTCCGGATGGTGCTATGGCTGAGCGTGAGCTACGGCAGGTGGTGTTGCCTGGGCGGCTATACAATGCTTTGGTGCGGCTCAATCCACACATTCCAGAGCCGGCCTTGAATGAAGCGATGCGGCGTTTGACGCAGATTAGTAAACCAAGCTTGATTGAGAATAATCACGAGTTTCATCAACTGCTGGTGGCGGGTGTGCCGGTGCAATATCGCACATCGAGCGGCGAAGTAAAACACGATATCGTGCGGGTGGTTGATTTTATCTCGCCAAAAAACAATGATTTTGCGGCGGTCAATCAGCTGACGGTTCTGCAGGGTGACTATAATCGCCGGCCGGATATCGTGCTGTTCGTAAATGGGCTGCCGCTAGTGGTGATTGAACTAAAAAATGTGGCTGATACGAAGGCGGATTTGGCAGCGGCGTATCAGCAAATCCAGACGTATAAGCGCGAGATTAGCGACTTGTTTCGGTTCAATGAGTTATGTGTGACCAGTGATGGACTAGAGGCGGAGATGGGTACGATCACTAGCCCGTTGGAGCGAATGATGCCGTGGAAAACGGTTGATGGTGAAAAAGAAGTTGGCAATGTGCCAATGCTAGAAGTGTTGCTGCGTGGTGCGTGCACGTCTGAACGCTTGCTGGATATGGTGCAGAATTTTATCGTATTTGAGCGGAGTGATGGTGACAAATTGATCAAGAAAGTTGCTGCTTACCATCAATATTGGGTGGTGAATAAAGCACTTGATCGGACGCTGGCAGCCAGTAGTGAATGCGGCGATCAGCGGGCTGGCGTAGTTTGGCATACGCAAGGGTCGGGTAAGAGCTTGAGCATGGTGTTCTATACTGGCAAACTGATGAAGTCACGCGATTTGCACAACCCGACCATCGTGGTGGTGACGGATCGCAATGATCTTGATGGTCAATTATTCGGTACGTTTAGCGCTTGTCGCGAGCTCCTGGGGGAAGATCCGAAGCAAGCTGATTCACGGAGTGAACTCAGGAAGCTGTTGCAGCGCGAAGCAGGTGGGATTATCTTTACAACAATCCAAAAATTCTCGCCTGAGGATGACGAGGATAAATTGCCAATTTTGACCGATCGACGCAATGTTATCGTGATGGCAGATGAGGCGCATCGTAGCCAATATGGTTTGAAGGCACATGTCCGAGCTAGTGATGCCCAGCTGGTGTATGGCTATGCCAAGTATATGCGCGATGCCTTGCCGGGCGCGAGCTACATTGGCTTTACTGGTACGCCGATTGAAACGGATGATAAGTCAACGCCAGCAGTGTTTGGCGACTATATCGATATTTATGATGTCGAGCAGGCGGTGAAAGATGGTGCAACGGTGCCGATTTATTATGAGAGTCGGCTGGTTGATTTAAATATGGACGAGGCGACGCGGCAGTGGCTGGATAAGGAAGTTGATGATTTGCTGGAGGGCGAAGAGTTGAGTCGTCAGGATGCGTTGAAGGCCGAGTATGCGCAAAAGGAAGCCATCGTTGGTAATAGCGAGCGGCTGAATACTATCGCTTTGGATATCATTGAGCACTTTGAGGCCCGGCAAAGTGTCCTGGGCGGCAAAGGTATGATTGTGACGATGAGTCGCGGTATTGCAGCGGATTTGTACGAAAAAATCGTGGCGTATCGGCCGGATTGGCACAGTGACGATGACGCGCGCGGCGTGATAAAGGTGATTATTACCGGTAGTGCTAGCGACCCTGACCATTTGCAGCCGCATATTCGTAATAAACAACGGGTAAAGGCAATCGAAAAGCGCATCAAAGATCCAAATGATCCGCTTGAGTTGGTGATTGTGTGCGACATGTGGCTGACGGGATTTGATGTGCCAAGCATGCACACTATGTATCTGGATAAACCGCTCAAAGGGCATAATTTGATGCAAGCGATTGCCAGGGTAAATCGAGTGTTCCCTGGAAAAACTGGTGGTTTGGTGGTTGACTATCTGGGTGTGGCAGGGGCGCTGCGCGATGCTATCTCTGACTATACGCAAAGTTGTGGGCAAGGCGCACCGCAACTTGATATCACTGAGGCGGTGGCGCAGATGCAGATGCGCTATGAGGTAGTGCGCGATTTGTTTGGTAACTTTGACTACCAGCGATATTTTACTGCACCAACCGACCAACAGCTACAAATTATCTTGGATGCCGAGGAATATATTTTGGGGTTGGAAGACGGTGAGAAGCGGTTGACGCAGTATGTTTTGGAACTGAGTAAAGCATTTGCATTGGTGATGCCGAGGCCTGAGGCACTGAAAATTCGCGAAGAAGTGGCGCTGTTTCAGGCGGTGAAAGCTCGGCTGGAGAAAGTGTCCAGCTCGGCAGTGGTGACTGATGCTGAGTATCGCAGTGCGCTGAAACAAATTGTCGATAAAGCAATTGCGCCAGTTGGTGTGGTTGATGTGTTTGAGGCGGCAGGATTAGAAAAGCCGGAACTGTCGATTTTGAGTGATGAGTTTTTGGCGGAAATTCGTAACATGGAGCGCAAGAATTTGGCGGTGGAGGCTTTGCAAAAACTGCTGGCTGATGAAATCAAACTACGATTTTCGAGAAATTATGCCAAGGATACCAAGTTCTCTGACTTGCTCAATCAAGCCTTGACGCGGTATAGAAATGGGACAATTGAGGCAGCGCAGGTGATTGAGGAATTAATTAATATCGGACAGAAAATTCGCCAAACTGTTGAGAACGGAGCGGTTGATGGCCTCAGTGAGGATGAGATTATCTTTTACGATGCGCTGGTTGAAAATGGCAGTGCTCGTGAAGTGCTGGGTGATGCGCAGCTGCGTGATATCGCAAAAGTATTGTTAGAGCAGGTGCGTCGTGATGCGACGATTGACTGGGCAGAGCGCAGGAATGTTCAGGCAAAACTGAAAGTTAACGTCAAAAAGACGTTGGCAAAATATGGCTACCCGCCAGATCAACAGACATTGGCAACTGATATGGTATTGGAGCAAGCTAAGCGTTATGGTAACGAGTGGAGTCAAAAACGCGCGGCGTATGACGCTGGCGGCGGAGCGAGTTTGCTGGATTGATAAAATAATTATGAAAATTTCCGTGCACATTAAACCAAACTCTCGCCATCGTGAGGAAGTTGTAAAAAATGACGATGACACATTGACGGTTTATATCAAAGCTCCAGCAATTGAAGGTCGAGCCAACGCGGCGGCTATTAAATTATTGGCAAAACATTTTAAAGTTGCGCCATCCAAAGTTAAATTAGTGCGCGGTGCAACTTCAAAATATAAGATATTTGAGATTGATTAAGTTTACGGATAAACGGCGCCCGGTGTCATATCGCCGATTAAATTTTGTACTGTTACGAATGAATAGCCTTGTTGTTTGAGTGAGTTAAGGATACAAGGAACAGCATTCACGGATGTCGGATGAATGTCGTGCATTAAAATCACAGCTCCGTTGCGAGCGCCAGCGGCAGCCCTTGAACAGACGATTTCACTATTACGATCAGCCCAGTCGCGTGTATCGACAGACCAAACAACTGCCGACATTCCGCGTTGACGGAATTGCTCCAAAACCGCTCGATTAAACGCGCCGTATGGCGGACGTATGATATTAGGCTTGGTGCCGACGGCTTGTTTTATGGCGTTATTCGTCT